>Ga0209268_1000338_pt1 | contig 25889 bp, 23 predicted proteins | sample GraSoiAngelo_143_FD_185900 | JGI IMG/M metagenome (GOLD analysis project Ga0209268, IMG submission 185900) | Grasslands soil microbial communities from the Angelo Coastal Reserve, California, USA - 14_1009_02_30cm (SPAdes) (version 2) | ecosystem: Environmental > Terrestrial > Soil > Grasslands ... | reverse complement strand
TGCGGCAGGAACTCGTGAAGGATCATCCACTGGTAGTGCCATAAGGTCAGGCGGCGGGCTTGGAGGTACGCTTCATTGTCGGTGATCGCCGGATTCTGCGACCGAATGAGCTCTACCGCGTGGTTATGAAACATAAGGCAGGCCGCATGCAGACCGGCAATCATGATGTTCTCATCGTTGCGTGGGTCACCGATAATCGCTGCGTTGTTGGTCGGATCTCGGGGCAGATCCTCGTACTGACCGCCGCTTTCGACCCGGAATTTGATTGGATCAGCGGCTTCGTATAACTCCGGGTTAGCGCCTGGTCCGCCACCATAAACGGAATCCAGATCAAAGAACGGAGTTCGAGCGTTGGGTGATCTTACAGGTTGAGTCGGGAACCCGAGCCGGGATGTCAGGTCAAAGGTCATATCATGGTCAAGGAATTGACCGAAAAACGTCACGCCGGCGGTGTGAGTTGGGTTGTTCCGGTTAACCAGGCTGAGATTGGGATCCACGATCAGTGCCACAGGACCCGCCGCCAGATCATCGTTCGCATCCAGAATCCCACCGAGACTGCCCAGCTCCATAAGAGCGTCGCGAACCGCGTTCGTTGGCGGCGCGAACGGAGGCAAATTACGGAACATCCGACCAAAATTTCCGGACACCGTTACATCGGGAGGCCCTGGGTCCCGATGCTGCGTGCCATCACCTAACAAGGCGGGCACAACCATCAACGCGGTGAGCACAACGAAGGCCTTTGCGATGTGAGGTGGCAGACTTAGTATTTTTTTGAACTGAGTCAGCGGATTCATGGTTCTTCCTTTCTTTGTTGAGGCTGGATTGTTGATGAGGTGATTTCTTTCTTTCTTGCTTTCGTAGTTTCCTGGTGTCATGGGACCGGCTGGAAATAGTGCTTCTTGAGGTAGTGGGCGACCTTCTTGCCGAGCACGGCTCCCTGCGTGTCGGCGGTGCGAAAGTGAATGCCGGCGTACACTCGGGCGTCGATCACCTCCTTCAGCACGTCGGAGAAGCGGTCGAAGCTCCGCGTGGTACACGATTTGTTGCTGAAGGCGCTGACGGCGATCTTGTCGGTGCCGAAAAAGTTCTTGAGCGTGTGCACGAATGCACTTGTCGCGCAGGCGTGGCCCGAGGGGTGGTCGGAGAAGGGCGGCGTGAAGAGCAACGGTGGATTGCAGACCGGTGTCGTTGGGTCGAACAGCGGCAGCCATGACGGATCAGCCTCGGTCGCGGGATTGCCGTCGGTGTCGGCCTCGCGGATCGCCGTGATCGGCCGCCAAAACTGCCAGTAATACTTGTCATTCCAGCAGCCGATCTGGGCGTCAGCCGCGGCTAGGTTCTCCATCGCGAATAAGCGAGCGCTTTTCACGATGTCCAGTCCCTGGCTGGCGGCCAGCGTGCGAAAGATCCGGTTATAAAGCGCTATCGCATGATCCTGCCAAAAGATTGCCGCATCGGTTTGGTCCGCCGTTCGGGTCGTGCTGGTGAGCGAGCCGAGTTCCTTGACCTCGTTGAAGTCCTCCGCGTAGTCGGCACTTGTGAGCGCGTTCGGTCCATCGGTGCGGAGCATCTCTGCGCTTGGGACGAGGAATGGCAGCACGTTCCCGACCCACGGCGCTGGATCGTTTGCAAAGTTAGGTGGTGTCGGCCGCCAGATGCCGGGCGCCGGTGGGTACAAGTCCGGCGGCGGCCCGAACCGGCCGTCGTTCATCCGTTCTTCGAGCATTGCCCTGGCCGTCGTTTCGCCGATGCTGACTCCAGCAGCTCTCGATCCCGGTGGGTTGTCGGGCAGGTTCGCTATGTAAGCATCGTAAACCGGTTGCCATGTCGGCAGTTGCGCAGGGAACAAGCCGGGGAGATCAGGGAAACCCACGAGCACACGGAACGCCGCCGCCGCGGCGGCTGCCTCCTTTGAGTCCGTCGGGTTCGCGCTCGGCTGGACGAGGTACGGCTGGTAGCCACGGTCGATCGCGTTGACGGCGTCATAGACTGCGCCCTGCACCATCGCAAAGCTCAGCGCCGACACTGGCGGCGGCTGTCCGGCGTTCGTGACGATCGCCGTCGAGGCGATCGCGTTCCAGTCGGTCACGGCGTCCGCGCGTACGACTTTAAGTGAGGCGAGTGCGACGAGCGCCAGCGCGATTACAACTGGCAGAATTGATATTTTTTTAAACTGAGGCAGCGGATTCATTGTTTTTCCTTTCTACATATTGGTTTTCGAAATGATGATTGCTTTCCCTTTACAAAGGGGTTCCGGCGCGCGTGCTGCACGGAATGTTAATTTTTCTGATGGCTTGCTTTTTTTCTGCGATTTTGATACAAACTGGTGACGTGAAGACGCTGGCCGGGAACGGGCATGCCCGCAGTGATTTGTTTCCGTCGACCCACTGGAGCGTGGTTGTCGCGGCTGGGAGAAGCCAGGCCGAACCGGAGGTTGCGCACGCCGCACTCGCGGAGCTTTGCCAAACCTATTGGGCGCCGCTTTACAGTTTCTTGCGCAGCCGCGGCTACACCGTGCATGATGCGCAAGATCTCACGCAGAGCTTTTTCGCCTACCTGATCGAACACAAAATCTATGCGCGCGTCGATCGACAGAAAGGCCGGTTCCGTTCGTTTCTGCTGGCCTCAGTGAAGAATTTTCTCGCAGACGTTTCCGACCGCGAACGAACACTCAAGCGCGGCGGCGGACAAAAATTTCTACCTCTGCATGAAGAGCAGATCAAAGAGGCGGAATCGCTTTTCCAGAATCACCGAGGCGCAAGCACTGAAGATCGACTCTTCGATCGCAGTTGGGCGGAAGCTTTGGTCACTGCTGGACTGGAACGGCTCTCGGCAGATTACAGAAGTGAGGCCAAGGAGAAGCTCTTCAACGAATTGAAGATTTTTGTTGCCGGATGCGCCGGGCCGCCACCGGCTTACGCCGACCTGGCAGATCGTTTGGGCATGACGGAGTCAACGCTTCGTAGCCATGTCACCCGCCTCCGGGCGCGTTACCGGGAAGTATTGCGCGCTGAGGTGCGCCGAACAGTGGACACCGAAGCGGAGGTGGATGAAGAGCTGCACGAGTTGCTCCGTGTGCTAACGAGAGGGTGAGAAAGAGGTGCCATGGCAACATCACGGGCATCCGCGGTCACGAATTGTTCGATATGCGGCGAGCCGTTGAACGCGAAAGGCGATTGCGTTGCCTGTCTGCTCCGGAGGGGTCTCGGCGGATCAATCGCTGAGAACGGGCCATCAGCCTCGCTGGTCTTCGGCGATTTCGAGGTCGCACGTCGCGAAGACGGCTCCTTCTGGGAACTCGGTCGTGGCGCATTTGGGGTGACCTATCTTGCTGTGGACAACGTGTTGCGTCGTAGGGTCGCCTTGAAAGTGATCGACGTTCCAGCGGCTGCGCGCGGTTCACATAATGTGCGCGAACGTTTTTTGCGGGAAGCCCGCGCGGCGGCTGCTTTGCGCCACCCAAATGTGGCCGCCATTTATCAATTCGGTGCTTCCCCCAATGGCAGTCGCTGTTTCTACGCAATGGAATTAGTCCAGGGCGAAACCTTGGAGACTCGCGTGCGTAGGGATGGTCCACTCAATCCAAAATTGGCTCTCGAAATCGCAATCCAAATCGCGCGCGCATTGATGGCGGCAGCGGCTCAGGGTTTGGTCCACCGCGACCTGAAACCGGCCAATATCATGCTGACGTCCGGTAACGCAGAGACGGCGGAGCTGGAAGTAAAAGTTATCGATTTCGGCCTGGCCAAGGCCATCGCGGATGCCGGCGGAGAAATGGACCTGACGCACGGAGAATTCGTCGGCACACCGACTTTCGCGAGCCCTGAGCAATTCGGAAGCGGCGCGGTCGATGTTCGCTCCGACATCTACTCGTTAGGCGCGACGCTCTGGTTCGCGATCACCGGGAAAACACCATTTGCCGGCCGCAATATTGAGGAAATTCACCGCGCGCAGAAATCGGACACGCTTCCCGTCGAACAACTGGACGCAGCGCGTGTTCCGTCCAGCCTAAAGTCGCTGCTCGTATCGATGCTCGCATTTGAGCCGGCGGCGCGGCCCGGGATACAGGAGCTGACAACATCGCTGCGACGTTGTTCAGCAAAAGAGATCACGCTCGAGATCGGGCATGTGTTGTTCATCGACATCGTTGGCTATTCAAAACTCTCAATCAACGAGCAACGCGCAGCCGTCGATGAATTGACGCAGACCGTTCGCTCAACGGAGGAATTTCGAGAAGCCGAAGCGTCGGATCGGCTGATCAAGATCGCCACCGGCGACGGCATGGCATTGGTCTTTTACACAAGTCCCGAGGCACCCGTTCGCTGTGCAATGCAGATTAGTCGAGCGCTCAAAGATCATCCGGGGCTACACATCCGCATGGGCATTCACAGCGGCGCGGTCAGTGGATTGCTCGATGTTACCGGTCGCGCCAATCTCACCGGTGCCGGGTTGAACATGGCGCAACGGGTGATGGACTGCGGCGATGCGGGTCACATTCTTCTTTCTAAACATGTGGCCGAAGATTTGGAACAGTACGAGGGATGGCGCCCATTGCTGCACGATCTTGGCACAATCGATGTGAAGCACGGCATCAAATTGCACATCGTAAATCTGTATGGTGCTGACGTTGGCCGCCGCGAACTGCCCGCCACACTTCGGATGGAGCGGCGACGCGCTGCCCGAATGCGATGGGTAAGCGGAGCAGCGGCGATAGGCTTCGCCGCAGCCATTCTCGCGGGAATGATTTTCGTTTCGCGAAGCCGCCCGCCTTTAGCGCAGACCGCTCCGGAAAAGAGTGTCGCGGTGTTGCCGTTTGAAAACTTAAGCCGCAATCCCGATAACGCCTTCTTTGCTGATGGCGTGCAGGACGAAATTCTTACTGATCTGGCGAAGATCGCCGACCTGAAAGTCATTAGTCGCCGGAGCGTGATGCAATACAAAAGTGAGGCCAAACGAAATCTCCTCCAGATTGCACACGAACTTGGCGTTGCGAACATCGTAGAAGGCAGCGTTCAGCGCGCGGGCAATCGCGTGCGAGTCAACGCGCAGTTGATCGATGCGCGCACCGACCGGCATTTATGGGGCCAGACCTATGACCGCGATCTCGCCGATGTTTTCGCTATTCAGAGTGAGATCGCAAAGACGATCGCCGACCAGTTGCAGGCAAAACTTTCACCAGATGAAAAGAACGCAATCGAACGTCCGCCGACGAACGACGTCACCGCGTTCGATCTCTACACCCGTGCCCAAAATCTGCTTCTGACGGCGAGCGTCACTAGTACGGGGAAAGCGGATTTACTACAGGCGGCCGATCTGCTGAACCAGGCTGTCGCACGTGACCCATCGTTCTTCCAAGCCTACTGCCAGCTCGCCTTTACTCATGATGTGCTCTATTTGCTTGGCTTTGACCATACATCCGGGCGGCTGGCCTCAGCGGAAACCGCTGTTGAAGCAGCCTCTCGCCTGCGGCCGGGCGCAGGCGAAGCACACTTGGCGCGTGCGGAGAATCTTTATCGAGGATACCTCGATTACGACGGTGCTTTGGCCGAGCTGGAAGCTGCTCGCCAAACATTGCCGAATGATCCGCGAGTGGTCGAGTTGAAGGGGTACATCGAGCGGCGTCAGGGGCGGTGGGGAGAATCCATAAAGAACCTCGAGCGCGCCGTCGAGCTCGACCCGCGTAACATTTCAACGCTGCAGCAGCTTGCACTAAGTTACCAGGTGTGCCGGCGCTACGCTGAAGAGAAACTGGTGTGGGATCGCATATTTGCCATCGTTCCGGATAACGCTGAAGCAACGGCAGGGCGCGCTCTCGCAGAGTTGTTTTCGAAAGCCGATACCCGGCCCTTGCATCAAGTGATCGACTCAATCCGCGCCAGAAATCCCGCCGCGCTGCCGAGGATCGCCGAGTTCTTGCTTGATTGCGCGCTGGCCGAACGCGATACCGATGCCGCAAAGAGTGCGTTAATCGCGTTGGGCGAGAATCCGATCAACTTAGGTGCGCCCGACAACGTTCGTTTCAACCGCACATGTGTAGAAGGCGTTATCGCTCGCATGACAGGGGACGACGAGAGAGCGCGGTCAGCTTTCACCGCTGCACGGGCAGAGCAGGAGAAAATCGTCCAAGCTCAACCAAATTACGGCCCGGCGTTGTGCGTGCTTGGTTTGATCGACGCCGGCCTCGGCCGGAAGGAGGAAGCTCTGCGTGAAGGCGGTCGCGCGGTGGGGCTTAACCCTATGGAAAAAGATGCATTCAGTGGCATCACGATGGTCAAGTATTTGGCCATGATTGCAGCGTGGGTTGGTGACAAGGATCTCGCCTGCGAACAGCTTGCCACCACCATCCGTCACCCGAGTCCTATCAGCTATGGCCAACTGAAACTGCTCCCGCTTTGGGACCCGCTGCGCGGCGATCCTCGATTTGAAAAACTTGTTGAAGAAGCAAAGCTGCCGGTCGCATTGAGCGCATCAGAATCGGGTGCTCGTAACGCCGCGAACTTTGCTCCAGCGCCGGAGAAAAGCATCGCAGTGCTGCCATTCGAAAACGCGAGCAACGAACCGAACACCGAGTATTTGTCGGAAGGAATTTCCGAGGCGCTGATCAATAGCCTGAGCGAGTTGCAGCAACTGCGAGTGATCGCCCGCCCGACGGCTTTTCGTTACAAGCAAAAAGATGTCGACCCGCGCCAGGTGGGACGCGAGTTGGGGGTGGCGGCGGTGCTGACAGGAAAAGTGCGGCAAATGCAGGACGCTTTGAACGTTCAGGTGGATTTGGTGAATGCCGTGACTGGCGCGGAGATTTGGGGCGCAGGATACGATCGCAAGATCACGGACTTGGTTGCGGTCAAACAGGCAATTGCGCAAGAGGTCACAGCGAAGTTGAAGTTGAAATTGTCCAGCGAGGAGCAGCGGCGACTGGTCAAGCGCGACAGCACGAATGCAGAGGCATATCAGTTCTACCTGCGCGGCCGCTATTTTTGGAACAAGCGCACTTCGGACGGAATCAAACAGGCGATCGAGCACTTCCAGCAGAGCATCGAGCGCGATCCTAATTTTGCTCTTGGCTACGTCGGCCTGGCGGATTCCTACACTGGACTGACGTTTTACAATTTTGCCGCACCGCAAGAAGCAATGCCAAAGGCAAAAGAATCGGCAATAAAGGCGCTGGCACTGGATGACACACTCGCCGAAGCGCACACGACGCTGGCGCATATTCTGATTAATTACGATTGGAACTGGTCGGCAGCGGAGAAAGAGTTCAAGCGCAGCATAGAACTCAACCCAGATTATGCGACGGCGCATGAGTGGTATGCGATTCATTATCTAACGGCTACGGGTCGGTTGGAAGAAGCTGTCCGGGAAATGAAAAGAGCGCTGGAACTCGAGCCGGCATCGCTCGTCATGAACACGTTTATGGGAGCGACCCTCTACTACGCGGGCCGGTACGATGAAGCGATAGATCAATGCCGCAGGACCATACAGATGGATCCGAACTTCGCCGTCGCGCACTGGCATCTTGGCCTGGCGTTTGAGCAAAAGCAGCTTCTTGATGCAGCCACCGAAGAGTTTAAAAAGGCAATCTCTCTGTCGGGAGGTAGTCCGTTAATGAAAGCTGCACTCGCTCGTGCATATGCGAAGTCGCAGAAGACGCATGAGGCGAATGAAATGCTCAATGAGTTGAACGAGCTTGCGAAGCGACAGTACGCGTCGGCCTACGAAATAGCGGCGATCTACGTCGCGCTTGGTAACAATGAAGAGGCATTTCAATTATTGGAAAAGGCATACTCGGAGCACTCATTCCATCTTGCTAATCTGAACGTGTGTCCACAGTTCAAATCAGTCAGGTCGGATCCTAGATTTCAGGATCTGGTGCAGCGCGTTGGCCTTTCCCGCTAACAGAAAATCATAGCCTCGCTCGCGCTGAAATAGGCTTAACCACAAAGTTTGTAGCCACGGCGCTGTGTCGCCGGAGCCAGTCACAACACGATCAGCGGCTCGACACAGCGGGCGCGGCTACAACAACTTGCTCGGGATCGAGAAATGAAGAGGCGCGCGATTACTCAAAGCGGTAGCCGTGCAATTCGATTTCTTTGGCAAAAGCTTTTTCCACGATTCGCCGTTGTTCGTCGTTGAATACTTGCTGATATGGTCTGCGATCTGTGCGGTATTCCGATTTTGCTGTAATACCAAGCGTTCCGTCGAAAGGAATGTTTAATTGCGAGAACGCGTCACCCAGCTCGGCAAGCAGATTCTCGTAACGAAGAATGCGATCTACGATGATCTTTGTCCCCGAGCGATCGGTGTATCGGAAGTAGTTAATGGGGAACCGGCCACGCGTGAGATATTCATCTAGTGTAAGCGAACCGCCTTCACGAGCGGCGTGCATGTGGTAGTGAGACAAAACTTTGTCCCAGGGATTTCGTTCCACGCAAAACTTGAAGTAGCTGTTCCAGATGTCGCGAGGAACCCGGTGGCGAACCTCAAATGCCGGCATGTGACGGTAAAATTTCTCGCGGCTGACGATGGAATGCTGCAGTACAGAGAGGAACTTGCCCGGTCTCTCTGCAATTTCAGGAATAGGGTTAATAGATCCCTCATAATTGCGCGGTCGATGACCTTCGATTGGGGGCTCGATCGGCGTCACGATGTCGGTGGCACCGCAGTGGTTTGAAAGAAAGACTTCAATACTCGTGCCCGCCGTCTTCGCGGTCTTGATGAAAATGAATTTGTATTTGTGCGATAGGATCATCGAGCCGAGACAGCTTTCCGAGCAACAGGTCGCACGACCGGTCAAAAACCGCCAACACTCGCGCAATCAAACGATGCACTGTAAATTTGGAAGACCCGGCGCTGATGATTTCTTTTCAGAAACGTTTTCTCTTCGTTCACGTTCCAAAGACAGCTGGTAATTCAATTCAGAGCGTTCTCCGGGATTACTCGGAGGATGAGCTCGTGGCATTACGCGGAGAACAGGACGGGGTCGAGCGTTTCGGGCTGCGCAATCCTAACTACAAAATTAAAAAACATTCAACGTTGGCTGAGTATCGCGAAGCCCTCGGAAATGAGCAATTTCGCAGCCTGTACAAATTCACCTGTGTGCGAAACCCGTGGGACCGGATGGTGTCGTATTATTTCACGCCGACGCAAAGTCCGGAAACTTGGAATCGGAAGAAATTCCGGGGAATTATTTCCAAAGCTATATCGGTCGCAGACTATCTCCGGCTGGATCCGGGTGAAGAAGATCCTTTTGCCAATATCGACTGCATCATGCGCTTCGAGAATCTCGCGGGCGATTTTCGCACCGTCTGCGCGGCCCTAGATATTTCGCCGACGACCCTGCCGCAATATAACCGCTCCAACCGCGAACATTATTCGAAATATTACGACGACGAACTTCGCGAATTAGTGCGCGAGCGGTTCGCCGCGGAGATCGAGCGTTTTGGCTATGCGTTCGAGGAGAGATAAGAGCTACAATTTTCCGAGCGTCACGTATTCCCCGTCCGGATGGCGAAACCATTCGGGTAATTCAATCCCTGCCGCGATCATACTCTCGTAACAATTTTGCGTGATCACACCTCGCCGGGTGCTTTCCCCGAACACCGCGAAATTTTCCTTCGTCACAAACAACCGGTGCTCGGACAATTTTGGGACGTCGTTTTTCAGTTCATCCATTGCTTTCGCGCTGGGAATTTCGTCCGGCAGATGAGTGAATAGGTGTCGTAGAACTTTGGCGCGCAGGATCTGATGAATCCAAATTTGGAACCAGGCTTTTCGCTCCAAATAAACATCGCCAAATGGATTCTTAATCTTGCGCGGATAGAGAGTCAGTTTGGGATTATTTAGCGTCGCCCGGCATCTGCAAAATAAAAGACTGTCCACTTCCGGCGAGCGCGTGGCGTGAGAAATCAGGCTCGCGATTTTATCGGTGACGAGCTGGATCGGGTATTTGTCATCCACGCACCAGTAAATCCATTCTTCATCATCGATCTCCGACAGCAAATGCAAAATAGTTCCCTTAATATCCGAGGGTGCGGTGAGATATTTGACGCGTTCGGTATCGACTCCGCCTAACTCTTGATAAGGAACATGAAAGACGAACGGATGATCCGGCCATAACTGGTCATATTGAAAAATCATGTGCTCCGTGATCGCTCGATAGCGGTCGCACGTGAGCACGATCGCTTTTAGTTTATCCGGCAAATTCATAGCCAAACCGCTGTATATCGATCTTGAACTTGTTCGCGATGATGTCCCTGGTTCGCGGCGTGTAATAGTCAGTGTAATGCCGGGCCCGTAGATTGGGTCTTTGATGAGGCAAGGTCTCGCTCACACCCAGCTTCTTCGCCACAAACGCCCAGTCCTCGTCGAGTCGTTCAAATTTCCCAATGAAATCGGCAAGCACATTTCCATTGGGATCGACGAACCAATCCAACTGGTAGCGGTGAGGGGATGAGTGAATGCAGGTGGCGCTGCTGTATTGAATCCAATCGACAAATTCGTCGAACGTCATTTTATCTCTGAGTTGTAACGCCTCGGTGCGCTCGTAAAGGGAAACGACCCGGTCCCACGGATTGCGAACGAATCCGAATTTGAAGTAAGTCTCGAATTGCTTGCGCCCGGTTTCCTTCCGGCGCTCCTCCGGAAGCAACAAATAGAGAGATGAAAGAATCCGGTTTTTTCTCCCGCCATAGCGCGTCCAATGCGTCTCCATCTCCCTTTTGATTTGCCACAAATTCAGATGTGGTTTCCAAGCCTTGCCGAGAATTGCTCTGACACTGGTCGAGCCCGTCTTGGGCACCTCCACGAAAATGCACTTGTACTCATGAGAGATCATGGTCAGCGGCGCGTCATTGTACATTGAAAAATCTCGCAGGCATTAGAAAGTGATGCTTCCCGGGAGGGGTCGGTAGCTCAACCGGTAGAGCAGCCCCGAAAGCTTTCGGGCTTGGTTCTGCATTGAAAATTTCTGCAGCCAATCCAAACTGAAACTCGACGAGGGTCGGTAGCTCAATCGGTAGAGCAGCGCCCTTTTAAGGCGTTGGTTCCGGGTTCGAGTCCCGGCCGACCCACTTGACCAAATCGCGCAGCGAATTCTTTGGTCGATTCAATTGAAAGATCGACAAACCAGCGGCGGTGGCTGCTTTCCAATCCCGTTCTGGATCGTCGCCAACGTGAAGGACTTCGTTCGGTTTCAGATCGATTAACCTTAATGCGCGGCGATAAATTTCTAGATCAGGTTTGTCTGCTCCAATTTCGCTGGAGAGGAAAATGTGCGTAAAAAACCTTGAGATACCGAGGTGCTGAAGAATGAATCGCAAACGTCCATCGAAACTTGAGAGTACGGCGAGCTGAAAACGAGGTTGCAATTGCTCCAAGATGCCGGGAACGTCCGGGTAAAGCTCCCAGACGCCCGCTTCTGCAAAATGTTCATAGGCGATTTCGAAAAAATTGTCCCGATCGAATTGGCTTAACGAAGGCGCTATCTGGTCGAGGACAAGATCGACAAGCTGATGCCACCAATCCTTGTCATCGTTCGCGCGCGGGCCATCAATAGCGGCGCGGAAGGGCATCTTTTTCCAGGCTGAATAAAATGCACGATCGAGCTGACGCGCATCGAGCGTAAGACCCACTTCGCTGCCCACCAGCGCGTAGTGGTGGCCGACCGTTCGAGTCAGATAAAACAGTGTTCCAACTGCATCGAAAAAGATCGCTTTGATCATGAGAAACCAAACGTCCAACGTTCAACGTCGAATACCAACTTATCATTTTTGCTTGGCAAAATCGCTCGGCGCACGTTGCATGAGGCAAAGCGATGAACGTTGTCGACAAGTCGTTGGCCTTGCCGAGGTGGACGCAATCAGCTGGCGAGGAACTGGCGAATAGTATCAGCCACGGGATTGGGTTTCTAGGAGCGATGATCGGCACGCCGATTCTGCTTCTGGCAGCGTTTCGCCATGGCAGCATCTCTTTTCTAATCGGCACAATCATTTTTACCGGAACTATGTTGCTTCTGTATCTGGGATCAATGCTCTACCACGCCTGGCCTCGCACGCGCTCGAAATTTTTTCTTCAAACGCTGGACCATTCAGCGATTTTCTTGCTCATCGCCGGAACGTACACACCGTTCGCACTCGGCCCGTTGCGCGACGCTGGCGGCTTAACCATGCTCGGCATCGTGTGGACCCTCGCGCTCTTCGGCGTCTTCATGAAAGCAACACGCGGCACGCTGCGTCATCGGAAACTTGCGATGACTCTCTATCTCGGGACGGGGTGGCTCGGACTCATTTTCATTCGTCCGCTTGCGCTGGCGATTCCGTGGTCGGCGGTGCTGTGGTTGATCGCCGGCGGCATTGCTTACACTGCGGGCACTTTGTTTTTTGCGAACGAGCGACTGCGCTATGCACATTTTGTCTGGCATCTGTTCGTGCTTGTAGGCACCTCATGCCATTTTGTGGCCGTGCTTACATGCGCCGCCTAGCGGCAACGTAGGCGCACTGCGTTGCATCAGTTGGACAAATTCGTGTCGTCAGCGGAACAGTTGGCATGCTGCCGATCGAACATGACGATCCAGTCAATGCTAGGATTCTCGCAATCTCAGAGGACAAAATCGAAGGATTCGCGCGCGAACCGTTTGAAGAAATTGCGAGGCGCTCGGGTGTAGCTGTCGATGTGGTGATGGCGCGGATTGCCGCCATGTTGCGGGCGGGCACGATCCGGCGCGTACGACAAACCTTGCTTGCAACGAACCTGGCCGAGGGTGCTCTGGTGGCGTGGAAAGTTCCCGAGGACGAGATCGACGCCGCCTTCGACTGGATGTTTCGCCAAGATCCTTTTTCGGGCCACGTCGTGTTGCGCTCCACGGACACGATCAGCGCCGGATCGGATTACAAACTTTGGACGACCGTGAAGGTCCCCCGGGGATTTTCATTGGAAGCGCATTGCAAATTGCTGGCAACAAAAGTGGGGGCCGAGCGTTTTCGCCTCATGCCGGCGAAAGGAATTTTCAGTCTGGGAGTGGGACACGTTCGCCGGAAGACGATTGAGCCGGGCAGTAAGGCGGATAAGCCGGCAGGGATGAATCCGGTGCAGATGGTTAATCTGAATGAAGGCGAATGGGATGTGCTGCTCGCACTCAAGCGCGAATTCGCTCCGGAAGAGATCACGCCTTCGCCGTGGGTCGCACGCGCCAAGGAAGCTGGCGTATCAGGGGAACAATTCTTTCGCATAGCGGATGAATTGAATGCGCGAAAAATCATCGGACGTTTTTCAACTTTCCTGGAACACGTCAAGCCGTCGGCGGGCGGAGTGCGGGTCACCCGGTTCAACGCATTGTTTCATTGGGCGGTGCCGCACGATCGCGAGATCGAGGCTGGCGGCGAAGTCGGCCGTCACCACATTCTGACGCATTGCTACTGGCGCGAAGCCGGGCCGGAATTCAAAAGTGTCAACATTATGGCCGTGGCGCACGGCACTGATAAACAACTACTGCTCGATCACAAAGCGGCTATTGATCGGCATCTTCGCGCATGCAGCATTCCAGTTTCGTATACAAATGTTTTCTGGGGTGGACGCAGCGAGATTAAGCCGTCGGAGATTTCGCCGCACATCTATCGCGACTGGCTTGCACAGCAGTCAAAAAGTTGAACGGTTGAAAAGTTAAGAGAGTTATCTGCCGCAGGTCGACGTTTTAACTTTTTTAACTTTGTAACCTTTAACTCGTACCGAACAATTCGCGATAACTCCGATCGAGCTTCCGTAAGAGCGCGATAGCAAATTTTTGGCGATCGACTTGTTTGCCAAGTGCCATTGCGAGGGAAATTGCCCTGCTTTGCAGCTCCTTCGGAAAATCTTCGCGGGATTGATTCACATTGACCCCGATCCCAGCGACGGCCAGATGAGGCGCGTTTTTCTGCGCGCGCATCTCTACGAGCACGCCCGCGACTTTGCGTTCGTCGATTTGCACGTCGTTTGGAGGTTTAATTCTGGGCGCAAGAGGAAATTCGTTTTGGATTGCACTGGAAATGGCTTCGGCCGCCCAGGCAGTGAGCTGCGCTGAACTTGCAAGGTCGATCCCTGGTCGCAAAAGTATTGAGAACCAAAGTCCTTTGCCTGCTGCCGATTCCCATCGATTGCCGCGCTGACCGCGCCCAGCGGTTTGATGTTCGGCGAAGAGAACCAGCCCCTCGTTTAAATCTGCAGTCGCGACTTGCAAAATCGCATCGTTTGTCGAGCCGGTTTGCTCAAGCACAATGATCTCCCTGCCGATGCCGGCGCTGCCGAGGTTAGCCTGCAATTCGCTCCCGACCAGGCGATCTAACATCTCAACTGGGAACTTGGGTCATTTCCAGCCCAATATCGATCGCGCGCGCTGCGTTCGTTAGGCCACCGATGGAAATGTAATCGACTCCGGTTGCTGCGATGCGCTTCACGTTTTTCAGTGTAATTCCCCCGCTTGCTTCGAACTGGACATGGTCCTTCCTCAGAGCGAGGGCCTCTCGGATCTGGGCCGGCGTCATGTTGTCCAGAAGGATCACATCTATGCCGTCAATTTCGGCAAAAGCGCGCGTTTGCTCCAGATCATCGGCCTCGACTTCAATACGCATGTTTGGTCGCTCCTGACGAAGCTGCTGAATTCGATCAGCAAAACTGGAAAGCCCTCGGAGCGTGGCTAGGTGATTGTCTTTTACGAGCACCATGTCGTACAAGCCAAAGCGATGATTAACACCACCTCCCGCAACCACCGCACCCTTTTCCAATGCGCGGAGCCCGGGCGTGGTTTTGCGTGTATCCAGGATCTTGGCCCGATGGTTTCCAACGGCATCGACAAATTGGCGCGTAAGGGTCGCGATGCCGCAGAGATGTTGCAAAAAGTTCAGCGCGACACGTTCCGCTTTCAGAATCGAACGTGCCAGGCCGCGCACCTCGATAATAACATCGCCAGCGACGACTTCCTCGCCATCGGGCCGAGTAATCTGGATGTCTATTGATGGATCAACCTGTCGAAAAACTTCCCCCGCGGCTCCGCCTCCGGCAACGATGGCTTTTTCACGCGCAGTGACGCGTGCCGTCGCGTGAAGTGTATCCGGCACGAAAAAATCAGTCGTAATATCCCCGTCACCGATATCTTCTCTGAGAGCTGCGGTAATCGGATCGTAATGGTCTGTCTTCATCGAAATTTGGTGAGCACCGCCTCGGCGAAATGCACTGTCCGGATTCAAAAATTTCCGGGAAGGGCAAAGACGATAAGCTCGAAACCGGAGCACGTCTATCAAGCGCGAACCAACAGAAAGCTTCCAGCAGGGAGAGCTGCTTGAATGTAAAAAAAAGATTCGGGCAGCGCACGCTAAGGAGAAACAACGAATATAAGAAAACGTGCCACCACCCGAATCGCCTTAACCTGTTGAGTTTGACAGTTGCTAGCGGCGCGCGTTCAACTTTTTTACGAAAAATCCGTGTCTGAGCGTTAATTCTTGGAGGTCAGGCAATTACAGAATGCCATTATTTCACCGGTGCTACAGGAGATTCCTCTGGCCATCGCTCCCTATTCGCGCTGCTTCCTCGCGAATCTCCTGGAGCAAGGCTCCTGGAGCAAGGCTTTGAATTCGCACTGTTCCAGCCGCCGGATCAGATTGGGATAATCGGGCTCGATTCGGAGCTCATCAATGGGTACGGGCAGTTCAAGATCGCAATCCAAATCGACCATTTTTCGATTGTCCAAAATTTGGTCGCGGGAGTTGATAAGTTTCTCGCGAGTTCGCGCGCTTTTCACCTTATCGATATTGGCCAATAACGGCTCGAGTCCACCGAATTCACGAATCAACGCGGCCGCGGTTTTGCGACCCAATCCGACTCCAGGGATGTTGTCGACTGAATCGCCAGCCAACGCGAGGACATCGCCGATAAGGTTTGGCGGAACCTCCCATTTTGCGGAGACCCGATCCTCGCCTAGCAAAGCGAATGCGTCCTTGGGCGACGCGAGCTCGGCCTTCGCAGTGGTATATACCTTAACGCATGGGCCAACGAGCTGATACAAATCCTTGTCATTGGTTGCGAGTACAACTTCCATTTCAGCTCTCTTACAGGCGGCGATGGCGTAACAGCCCATCAGATCGTCAGCCTCGGTGTTTGGTAGGGATATATTTCGGAAACCCAGCAAAGGGGTGAGCTCTTGGATAAAATCGAGCTGAGGAACCATCGGCTTGGGCATTTCTTTGCGCGTCTCCTTGTAAGCAGGTTGCAGCTTCACCCGACGCTCCGGCATTCCTTTAAGCAGGTTGCAGCTTCACCCGACGCTCCGGCATTCCTTCGTCCCAGAAAACTGCGCCTAATTCCGGCTGCAGATGTTTGACCATCAACCGTAATGTTTTTGTGAACCCGAAGATGGCATTGGTCGGTTCACCCTTGGAATTCGAGAGATTCGGGATAGCGAAAAACGAGCGATAAACGTAATAGTGACCGTCAATAAGCAGGAGTTTCATCGCAAAAGGCTGATACTGGATTCTGAATGCATGATACCGGATGATCAAGGCGTGACCGAAGAATGGATTCTACGTGTTGATGGCAGGGAATACGGCCCGGCCAATATCGAGACGCTACGTGAGTGGAAGGCGGAAGGCCGAGTCCTCCCGGCAAACGAAGCCCGCCGCGCGGACGCCGAGCTTTGGAGTTTAGCTGCGGAAATTCCCGGGCTGTTTAATATTGAGGCGCTCCCTACCGTTAGCGTCCCGCGCTTGATCCATTCGACAAGTTCAGGGCAGGCTCCGTCGCCACTACGGCCTCGCGGCTTCGGAGAGATTTTGACCGGCACGTCTCGAATATATGCAACAGGTTTTCTTCAATTCTTTTCCCTTACACTTCTGGTAATTTTGCCTTCGGTCTGCGCGCAGCTGACGGCCATGTGGATGCAGACCGGGCGGACGTCGGATGCTGATCCACGCGTTCTCGCTGCGGGGGGCTTTGCTTTTTTGATGTTCATTTTCTCGATGGCGATGTGGCCTGTTTACGTGGCGGGTATTCAAATCATTACCACTGAAATTGCTGCCGGGCGGCGCATCGGATTTTTCGCTGCCCTCAATGACGCCGTGCGGTTCTGGCCGCGCATCGCAGCGTTGTGCATCTTCGTCTATGGCGTTTTTTTCTTGCTAATTGTATTTGCCTTCCTGATCGCAGCTATGATTGTCGGCGGCGCCTCTTCGGTGTTCGTGATCCTTCTCGCGCTGGCTTTGCTAGGCGTGCAGGTTTGGATGTTCGGTCGCTTTTTCGTCAACGTTCTTTTCTGGCAGCAATTTGCGGTTCTCGAAAACGCAGGAGTCATCGACTCGTTGCGCGAAAGTCGACATCTAGCGCGCAGCGGCAGCGAGCTTTCTTGGTTTCAACGTCCGTTGTGGCGGGGCGTTTTTATTGCGTCTCTCTGGAGCAATTTGCGGTTCTCGAAAACGCAGGAGTCATCGACTCGTTGCGCGAAAGTCGACATCTGGCGCGCAGCGGCAGCGAGCTTTCTTGGTTTCAACGTCCGTTGTGGCGCGGCGTTTTTATTGCGTCTCTCTGGCTTGCGTTTGTGTTGGCGATCGCGCTCGTCTCGGAGTGGACGACGCTTCAGCATTCTCTCAATGAATTGATGACGACACAGGATCCGCAGACGCTTCTGCAAAAACTGACTGAAGCCCAACAGGCACACGGTTTTGACGTTTTAAGTTTCGCTCTTGGGATTGTGCAAAAAATACTTCAGCCGCTGGTCGGGATCGCGTTCGTTCTACTCTACTTTGGTAGCCGAAAAGAGCGCTAGTCTTTGCGCTGCACAAGCGGCCGCTGATGCTGCATTAATCAGGTGTGATGGGTTGCGCGCTCAATCCACCTGTCGGCTCCGCAAGAGAAGTTGCGCAATTTTGCTGAAATGACGGCCAATGTAAGCAAGATAAGTAATGAACGAAACGAGTTGAGCACTGATCAACCAGACGTGACCACTGCGAGTAATGAAGAAATCAGGCCAGATCCAAATGGCCAGCGCGCAGGCGAGGTTGAGGAGAAATAGTAAAGGAACCAGCACATAAATATTGAACAATTGGTCGGCTCTGGCTCGCCCGTAAAGAGCCCGATCGACTTCGTTACGCGCTTCTATGATGCGGGCGTGAATGAGTCGCATATCATAGATGAAAAGCAGCCACACGGCGGCCGCATAAGTGGCGCTCAGCTGGAACCACGCCAAAGGATTGTCCAGGCGGCTAAAAAGGATCGCTTCGCCCAGCGCGCAACCGATATAGAAAAAGTTGTGCCCAAATTCCATCGGCCAACGAATGAGCGTGAGCGTGTGAATGATTGACCGTGACCAGAAGATAAAAATCACACACAAACCTGCGGCGACATAGAGAAACGAATCCCAATGCCGCATCGTGATAATCGTCCGAGCATTGTCGGTTAAGAAAAAAAGGGCAACCCCCTGGATAATGCTCGCCAGCGTAAGCTCAACATTTATGACGATTGAATCGAGCTCGCGGCGGCCTTCACTCTGTGGATTCACGAAGCGACTCGTAACCGCTCGATGATCAGAATGTCAAGGTACTCGGTGATTCCTGAGGACGGCGTTTACGAAGCCAATTACCCGACAGTGAAATTTTGTCTCGTCCTTCGATCGCGTCTCGACTCGTGTGTGTCAGGTTAAACCAGATAGCAGCAGCGAACGCAGCAATTCGCATGTAGTAAGTCTCTCATTGTATCCGGGTTACAACGCAACATCGCTTGATGTTCCTTCTGGCATGGCGCGAGCTACCAGAATCCGCTGAAAATAATTATCCGAGAAAGGAGACTTAAATTATGGCCTTAATTCGTTATCAGGCTCCGGAATTGGCGCCATGGGAGGCAGCCGACCGCTGGAGTAATCTCAGAGACGATCTCAACTCGTTTTTCGAGTTGCCGTTCTGGTCGAGCTTCGGACGTGGCGGACAGCTCTTTACCGGTTGGTCACCCGCCCTCGATCTCTATCAGAACAATGACAATGTGGTCGCCGTGATTGAGCTGCCTGGTATGCGCAAGGAAGAAATCGAAATCTCCTTGCATGACGGCATGTTGACAATCAGCGGTGAGCGAAAGCGAGAAAGCAGCAGCAATGGCGACAACGCCGAGCGTACCGAGCGTTACATCGGCGCATTCCGCCGCAGCATCGCGCTTCCCACCCGGGTGGACGCCAATAAAGTCAGCGCCACTTACCGGGATGGAATCCTGACTGTGACATTGCCCAAAGCAGAAGAAGTGAAGCCGAAGCAAATTCAAGTCAGCTAATCAATTCAATTCACACCAAAAGGAAGTTTCACCATGAATACTTTAACTCGTGAAAACCGGGACGGCGATCGGGCGCAGGGCGAGCAATTCATTGCGCCACCAGCAAGCGTGATTGAAGCCGGGGACGGCTACACGCTGGAAGTTGAGATGCCGGGAGTCAACAAGGATGGGCTCGATATTTCAATCGAGAACAATCAGCTCACGATTACCGGACGGCGTTCATTTCCCGTTGTGGAAGGAACGCTGATCCATCGCGAATCGCGTCCGGAAAATTTCCGGCGCACGTTCGAGCTCGACCCATCGATCGACGCAGACAAAATCAACGCGAAGATCGACCAAGGCCTTGTAAGGTTGACTTTGCCTAAGGCAGAGCACGTCAAGCCTCGCAAGATCACCGTTTCCTAAGCTTCGTCTTAGCTAAAATCACAGGCCGCGAACCGCAAAGTTCGCGGCCTTTTCATTTATTCCGAATCTTTTCTGCTTGGCGAACCGGCGACGGCATCGTACTTACAGTTTCTTGATATGGCGGCGAAAACCGAGCAAAAAACCAGCGAAGATAAGGTCACTGCAGCACGAAATAAGAATCTCGACCTGGCGATTCAACAAATCGCAAAAGACTACGGCGAAGGCGCGATCATGCGCCTTGGTGACGAAAAAATTGTTGATATCGATGTCATTCCCACCGGGAACATTTTGATCGATCGTGCGCTCGGCGTGGGTGGATTCCCAAGAGGCAGAGTCGTGGAAGTTTTCGGCCCAGAGTCCTCGGGAAAAACAACGTTAACCTTGACCGTAATTGCGCAGGCGCAAAAACGTGGCGGACTCGCGGCCTTTATTGACGTCGAACATGCGTTGGATCCTGCATACGCAAAAAAGCTCGGCGTTGACCTTGACGATCTGCTGGTTTCTCAGCCGAGCTCGGGCGAGGAGGCATTGCGAATTTGCGAGACGCTCGTGCGCTCCAACGCCTTGGATGTCATTGTGCTTGATTCCGTGGCGGCGCTCGTTACTAGAGCGGAGCTCGAGGGCGAGATAGGGGATACGACCGTTGGCGCGCAAGCACGCTTGATGAGTGCGGCACTTCGTAAACTCACCTCGCTTATTTCAAAAGCGCGGACCTGCTGCATTTTCACAAACCAAATCCGGGAAAAGATCGGTGTGATGTTTGGAAATCCGGAAACAACACCCGGGGGAAAGGCATTGAAGTTTTATGCCAGCGTGCGCGTCGATATTCGCCGCATCGGAGCCATTAAGCAGACTGACGGCGTCGTTACTGGCAATCGGACTCGCATTAAGATTGTGAAAAACAAGGTTGCGCCGCCGTTCACCGAAGCCGAGTTCGACATCATGTACAACGAGGGCATTTCATCGACCGGCGCGCTGCTCGATCTTGCGTTGGAAAAACAAGTCGTCGAAAAACGCGGTTCCTGGCTGAACTATAAGGGCACACAACTGGCGCAAGGCCGCGATGCGGCGAAGGAAGTGTTGAAGAACGACAAGGCCCTCTACGAAGAAATTGTGTCGGCGGTCAAAGCGCGCCTCGACGAAGAAAAGGAATAACAAGCTGGCAAACATCGTTATGTCGGCTTAGCGCCGAAGGCGCTTTTTTCATAGTTAGTCCGCCACAGGGCGGATTCGCCGCGGCGACCCTGGGCATTCCCCCAGGAATTTGATCGCCCGCGCGCACAGGTGCTGAAAACGCCGTTCAATCCGGAGTTGCGCTTTCAGCTTTCCTCAAATTCGTGTTTATTCGCGGTGGTTAGAACGATGACTTCGGCGCAAATCAGACAATCATTTCTCGATTTCTTTCGCGAGAAACAGCACACTATCGTGCCGTCGTCGTCGCTGTTGCCGGACGCGCCGAATCTGCTTTTCACCAACGCTGGCATGAACCAGTTTGTGCCGATCTTCCTTGGCCAACAAAAGCCGATGTGGATCCCGCCGCGCGTCGCTGATACACAGAAATGCATTCGTGCAGGGGGTAAACATAACGATCTCGAAGACGTCGGACTCGACACCTATCACCACACGTTTTTCGAAATGCTCGGCAATTGGAGCTTTGGTGATTATTTCAAAAAAGAGGCGATCGAGTGGGCGTGGGAGCTACTCGTCGAACGTTGGAAATTTCCAGCGCAACGGCTTTATGCGACCGTTTACCAGCCCGGCCCGGGCGAGCCGAGTGAGTTTGACCAGGAAGCGTACGATCACTGGGCGCATCTGTTTCGCGAAGCCGATCTCGATCCGAAGATTCACGTTCTGAACGGTGGCAGAGCCGATAATTTTTGGATGATGGGCGACACCGGTCCATGCGGGCCTTGCTCGGAGGTTCATGTCGACCTTACGCCGGACGGCGACACACGCGGCGCGCTGGTAAACAAAGGAGATCCCCGTTGCATCGAAATTTGGAACCTCGTTTTCATCCAGTTCAACGCTAACCCGGATGGCACGTTCGCGCCTCTGCCGCAGCGGCATGTCGATACTGGAATGGGTTTCGAGCGCGTCACCGCGATCATTCAAGACACAAAAAACCTCACCGATTTCTCCCAAACGATCTCGAATTATGAGACAGACATCTTTCGTCCAACTTTTGATGAGCTCGAAAAGCTGAGCGGCAAGGAATACACAAGCACACTGCCTGAGAAAACCTCTCAACTCTCAACTTCTGATCCTCAACAGGCAATCGACGTGGCTTTCCGCGTTATTGCCGATCACATTCGCGCGCTTTCGTTTGCGATCGCCGATGGAATCATTCCATCAAACGAGGGCCGCGGTTATGTTTTGCGCCGCATTCTTCGTCGCGCTGTTCGCTATGGACGTTCGTTAGGCTTTCACGAGCCGTTCTTCTTCAAGCTGGTCGACGTGGTGGCGCTCACGATGGGCGACGTCTTCCCCGAAGTCCGCGCGAAACAAAAAGGAATCGAGCAAACAATTCGGCGCGAAGAAGAGGCCTTTAATAAAACACTCGACAAAGGCATTGACCTTTTCGAGCGCGAGGTTGCGCGCATTCTGGGGAGCGCGGGCGCCTCGCCCGCCGTGTCACGCGCCTCGCGGGACACCATTTCGGTAACGAAAGCTCCCGGGCGAGCGTACCACAGGCGGCGCCTTCCGCATTTTGAGCGCCCATGGGCAAAATACGCGGTCACGTTTACGACGCGCGAGCACCGGAAACTTTCTGCCGCCGAGCGTGACATCACGCTTCAAACCGTTTTGCACGACGCGGGCCGAAAATACGACCTGTATGCGGCGTGCGTCATGCCCGATCATGTTCACGTATTGCTCGAGCCGCGAATTCATACTGATGATCCTGACGGCAAGCCTGTGTTCTACGCGTTAAGCGACATTCTCCAAACGCTCAAAAGCGTTTCGTCGCATCGTATCAACAAACTTGCAGGCGTGAAAGGTCAGCGCATTTGGGAGAACGAATCGTTTGATCGTCTGATTCGTTCGGAACGCGATCTGGAGGAGAAGTTTCATTATATCTGTCGAAACCCGTGGGATGCAGGCGCGGCCGAGGCCGATGAAGACTATGCATGGTTATGGACGCCACAGCCCGCGCCGGTGTCCCGCGAGGCGCGTGACACAGCGGGCGAGGCGCCCGCGCTCCCCTTTACACGCGTAATCTCCGGCGAATTCGCGTTCAAACTTTACGACACTTACGGTTTTCCGCTGGATCTCACGGAGTTGATGGCGCGCGAGCGCGGGCTCACGGTCGACATAGCCGGATTTGAGAAGTTGATGGAGGAACAGCGCGACCGGGGACGCAAGGCGCAGAAAAAAGAAGAAATCAGCGTCGAGGAAGGCGAACTCAAGGGCGCTCCGACGAAATTTCTCGGATACGATTTCCTGGAAACCGAATCAGTCGTCAAGACCGTTTTGCCCGGTACAAAGCCGAAAGAGATAAATATCGTTCTCGATCGAACGCCACTTTATGCCGAGATGGGCGGACAAGTGGGAGATCGCGGACTGCTCCATGTGCCGGGGCACGATCGAACGGAGGTCGGTCAATTGCGGGTGATTGATACACAAAAGAGAGGTGACGTTTTCATTCATCGTGCTGCACTTATGGAAGGCCGTGCACCGGAGCCTGGTGAAGCGGTACGCATCTCGGTTGATGCTGATCGGCGTAAGTTGATTCAGGGTCACCATACCGTGACGCACCTTTTGCATTGGGCTCTTCACGAGGTGGTCTCGCGTGACGCTTCGCAAAAGGGCAGTTATGTCGGACCGGACAAACTGACGTTTGATTTTTCAAGCGCACCACTGACGAAGCAACAGGTCCGCGATGTTGAAAAATTGGTGAACGAGAAGATCAGAGAGAATGCGCCAGTCTCCTGGACCGAGATTCCGTATGCGGAAGCGAAGCAGCGAACCGATATCATCCAATTCTTCGGCGAGAAATATGGAGATAAAGTGCGCGTTTTGCAGATCGGTGGGTCTCCTCGCGCGCTCAACGGTTACTCAATGGAACTGTGCGGTGGTACGCACGTGAGATCGACAGATGAAATCGGGACATTTCGAATCGTAAAGGAAGAAGCAATCGCAGCTGGAATTCGGCGGATCGAAGCAGTTGCTGGCGACGCGGCGCGCGGCTGGGCGAACCAAGAAGCGGCGCGTCAACAGGAGAAATTTGAGGCTTTGCTGCGCAAGAGACCGGAGATCGCGCCCATGCCTGTCTTTAGGAACGACGCGCGACGCGGCGCGCGGCTGGGCGAACCAGGAAGCGGCGCGTCAACAGGAGAAATTTGAGGCTTTGCTGCGCAAGAAACCGGACATCGCGCCCATGCCTGTCTTTAAGAACGACGCGACCACTTCTGAATTGCTGCAACAGATCGACGCGCGGGCAGCGCATCTTGAAAACATCGAAGTTGAAGTTCGCGATTGGGAAAAGCGAATCGCCAAAACGGCCGAAACGGAACTGAGAAGCCGGGCAGCCCAAGTGGCGAATGAGCTGGCGGCATCGCATGGAGGAAAAGATTTTTGCGTTGCCGAGGTGCAAAACGGGGACGGAAAGCTACTGCAGGCAGTGGCCGATGCATTAAAGTCGAAATTCAACGGTCCAATTTTTCTCGTCGGTGCGACGAATGGATCAGTTGTACTGGTTGCGTCCGTACCAAAGGAAATGACCACGAGACTTCAGGCGAACAAGTTGATTCAGCAGATCGCGCCGATTGTTGGCGGCAAAGGCGGCGGCCGTCCGGAGAACGCTCAGGGTGCCGGCAAAGACGCTGGCAAGATCTCGGAGGCGCTGGCAAAAGCGCGAGAACTTCTCAGTTAGACCGCAGTTGAGAGTCTAGGGCCCACTCACACTCGGAGTTCGCGCGTGTTTCACGAGCAGCTTTGCATTCTTTCCGTCCAACGACATTCGATAAATCGACGGGTCGTTCTCGTTTTCCCTTTGCAGAATACAAAGGAATTCGTTGCCAGTCAGCCAAAACGGGTCCCAGACGAAATCATTCTTGCCCGTAACACGAACTGCTTTTTCGCTGGCGAGATTGAATTTCTCGATCGCCGGCTGCGGACCATCCCAGTTTTTACGCTCGTGCTCAGCGCCGCAATCGACATCCATCAGCAGCGCCGTGCCGTCCGGCGAAACACTGAGTCGATCCCCACCATTCATGCTCGCATCAGTCAGAATCTTCGAAAGCTCCCATTTCTTCAGGACCTTTCCGTCCAAATCGATCTGGTAAATATTGTCGAGATCGTGACAGAAAATCGATTTTCCATCGCGCGCCCACGTTGGCTCGCCAAACGCTTCGCTCTTTAGCTCGGCATTTTTCACAAAACGAAAACCGGAGCCGTCTGCGTTTACAAGGCCAAGTTGCCATGCCTTCTCTCCCATGATTGAGAACGCGAGCTTCGATCCATCCGGCGACCAGACCGGCCAAAGCAATTGTCGCTCGGAATCTCCTTTAGAATTGTGATTTTGCCGGTACCGAGATCAGCGATTGCGATGTGACATTCTGGGCCAGGCCGCGTTTTTGAATCTTCATCGGTGTTGAACGCGACACGTGTGCCGTCCGGTGAAATTTCAGGCAATGCCTCGGTGGCAATTTTCTTCTGGTGCGTGCCATCGGTGTCGGCAACGAAGATGTTGTCGCGGTGTTCATACGCAATTTTGCGCTGCGCCGCGCTCGTTAACGCGGAATAGGCGACGCAAACAAGGAGGAAAAAAGCAATTCGTTTCATTTTTGCCTAAGGCGCGCTAACAGATGGGAAACGCCCATTCTTGATTAGGCGTTTCAAATTTTTTCCATCGACGGACATTCGATAAATCGAGTCGTCCTTTTCTCCAGCCTCGCGGCTGAGAAAAAGAATATTGTCGTTGTCGATCCAAACGCCGTCCCAACCGAAGAGTTTTTTGGCGTTAGCCTGGTCGCCTTTTGCGATTGGAGATCGAAGGCCCAGAGCGCCGGCAACGGTCCGTCCCAGTCTTTGCGACTGGATTCTTCGCCCATGTCGATGCTCAAGAGCAATCGCTTGCCGTCTGGAGAAACGTCAATCCGACCATCCCCGCTCATATCGCCTTTCGGTACGATCTTACTGATCTTCCATTGTGCGCGGACGGCGCTGTCGAGTCCGATTTGATAGATGTTCGTCATGTCCTGGCAAAAAAC
>Ga0209268_1000336_pt1 | contig 25942 bp, 21 predicted proteins | sample GraSoiAngelo_143_FD_185900 | JGI IMG/M metagenome (GOLD analysis project Ga0209268, IMG submission 185900) | Grasslands soil microbial communities from the Angelo Coastal Reserve, California, USA - 14_1009_02_30cm (SPAdes) (version 2) | ecosystem: Environmental > Terrestrial > Soil > Grasslands ... | reverse complement strand
GATAGTCGCCTTGGGCGCGCGTCGCGCAAGCGCGTCCAGAACGTCCTCCGCACCGCCGTCCAGTCCGAAGACAGTCTGCGCCTCCGTGCGGCCAAGGAAGACGTACCGAGCCCGCGGCAGCACGGACTCGGCGAACACTCGCGCCTCAGCTGGCGTCCAAAGAGCCGAGCGGTAGTTGATGTCAAACGACACAACGGCGACTTGGTCGAAGATCCGCTCGACGAGCGTGCGGGCGTGGACGCCGAGCGCAGGCGTGATTCCACTGACGTGCACGAGCCGCGCACGCTGAATGGGCGCCCAGTCCACGGCCTCAGGTGTAAGACGGGAGAACGCGGAGTCACGGCGGTCATAAAGGACATGTACCGGACGGGGCGCCACGCCATACTCGAGGAAGTAGAGGCCGAGGCGCGTGCCCGGCAGCATCCGCACGTAGGCGCAGTCGATCCCGTGGCCGACGAGTTCTCGGCGCACGCGCTCGCCCCAGGGATTGTCCGGGAGCGCCGAGATCCAAGCGGTCCGTAGACCGAGCCGAGCACACGCGGCGGCCACGTTGGCTTCGGCACCACCAATCTGCACATCGAGCGCGCGCGCCGTTTCAAAGCGCGCCGGCGAGGGAATGGCGAGGCGAAGGAGCACCTCGCCGAGGGTGACGAGATCGTGCATCAGTCGCCGCGCATCAGGCGGTGCCGAGACGGATCGTCACCGAGGAACCGAGAATCATCGAGGTCGTGATCAACTCAGGCCGGCGATTTATACCGAAGACGATGCGGGCGGGGCGGGAGGGCCGCATCCATGACGAGAATGGGCTCAAATCGAAGAGAGCGCTCGACTTGCCGTTCTCTGGATCTGGGGCGAGCTTCGCCTCGAGCGGCGCCAGCTCGGCACGGTAGCCGGTCGCGACCTCGTCAGGCCCCTCGTCCGGAGCCTGGCGGCGGCGAACCACGAAAGTGCGGAGAGCGCCATCGCGCGGCGACCACAGTCCGTCGGCATAGTTGAGGGTCGCGCTGACGGCGTCGTCCACATGCGTCCCCGTCGGGATGGCCACGACGTCCTCGACCACTCGCAGTCGGCGCAGAAAGAAGGTCTCGCCGCGTGCTCGATACGCGATGGCGCGGCGCGCGTGGTCGTAGTCGACCTCAGTTCGCGACAGCCGACCCCGTACCTTGAACCACGAGCGGCTGCGGACGGGAGCCCAGCGGCCGTCGCGCAACAGCCCCCAGGACTCCAGCCGGTTGGAGATCGAGGCGCCGTCCCCCGCGATGACGACGTGATACTGCCCAGCTGTGCGGTCAATCGACTCCTCGATCGTGCCGTCGAGGTGGAAGGTCAACATGTCGTACAGGACCCCGACGTCGGCCGCATACTGCTCCCGGCGGATGACCGGCTCAGCACCCACCCGGGCTAGCGGAGCCAGCAGAAGCGCAAGGGGGAGTGTCAGAAAACCGCGGCGGCCAATCAGAGGCGTAGACATGGTCGATCCCGCTGCTCTATTCTAACAGCCTCGTGCGGGGAACTTGGTAGTTCAGAAGGCCCCATGCTAACGTATCGCAGGCATTTTGCTGGCGAATTTCTAATCGCGTAGGTGAGGCCACCGATGAAGCGACAGGCAGTGATCACGGGCCTGGGTATCGTGTCCCCCATCGGGGTCGGCGTTGAACGCTTCTGGGACGGGGCACTCGCCGGGCGCTCGGGTATCAGCACTCCGACCCTCTTCGACGCAACTAAGCTTCCGCGCGAATGTCAGATCGTGGGCGAGGTCGCCGACTTCAACGTCCGCGACTGGATGCCCGGCGCTGCCGGCAAGATGGCCGGTCGTTTCAGTCAGTTCGCCGTTGCAGCCGCGAAGATGGCGCGGGACGACAGCAGTCTGGACCGCGCCGACATTCGACCGGAGCGAATTAAGGTCGCCATCGGTACATCACTTAGCGGCCAGATTGATGTCGCACAATCGAACTTTGTTTCGTTTCTGAAGGGCGAGACGATCTCACCCTGGGCGTCAAACGAGTACTCTGCGCACGCAGCCACCAGTCATGTCGCAATTGATGCGGCTGCGCGCGGACAAACGACAACTTTTTCCACTGCGTGCGCCGCAGGCCTTGATGCAGTGGCCTGGGGAGCGAATCAAGTCACTGGCGGCGATGCCGATGTCGTCATAGCGGGAGCGACTGAGGCTCCGCTTTCGGAATTCATCCTCTCTGTTTTCAAATCGGTGGGAGTGCTTTCGCGTTGGCTGGGACCTCCTGAGGAAGCGAGCCGTCCGTTCGATCGGCTTCGCGCAGGCCTCGTTCTTGCCGAGGGGGCTGCGGCCCTCATCGTAGAAGACGCAGACGCAGCGCGGGCACGTGGAGTCCCGATACACGCTCGGATACTTGGATTCGCGAGTGCTAGCGAGGGCGCGCATCTGAGGAAGGTAGACGAGACCGGTGAGACGGTCGCGCGAGCACTCACGCTCGCAATCCGCAAATCGGGTCTTGAGCCGAGAGATATTGATTTCATCTCTGCGCACGGGAATTCAATGCCTGACTATGATGCCGCGGAGACCGCCGGTATTAAGCGCGCTTTCGGGAGCCACGCATGGAATGTACCGGTGTCGTCGCTAAAGTCGATGTGTGGTCAGGCCTTAGCGGCTAGTAGTGCGATGCAAGTTGTCGCAGCATGTTTGAGTCTGCGTACTCAGGTAATACCTCCGACGGTCAACTATCGCGTACCGGACCCACAATGCGATCTGGACTATGTTCCAAACCACGCTCGTCGCGCCCGAGTTCGAAACGTTTTAATACATGCCCATAGTCTTGGCGGCTCACATGTCGCGATGGTCCTGAGTACGCCCGACTAGAAGCGTGGCTCAAGCTCTTCTTCTAGCCCTTTTTGCAATTCTCATTGCGCTGGCTTTATTCGTATGGCGTGCACGACCGCAAAGCCGAATTAATCAATCGTTCACCGCATTCACAGTCTTTGTCGCATGCTGGGTCCTCGGGGTCGCAGGGTTGCAGGGCGGGTCGCATCTAAATGCGTGGGGCCGATTCACCTTTGCCAGCGCCGGGCTAATTCCGCTCGCGTTCCTCGAGCTCACGCACGTCTATCCGACAAGAAGTAACTGGCCGAGGCGCGAAATCCGGATGGCGTTGCGCTATATCGGAGTTTCTCTTGCGATCGTCTCCTTAGCAACCCCCTTCGTCGTGCGTGACAACATAATCACGCCGCATGGACTACAGCGGCAGTCAGGTTCCTTCTATCCACTGTTCTTCTTTTACTTTCTCACTGTTTGGATAATTGCCGTTATTTTGCTCTTCCGAAAATGGAAAGCTTCCCGCGGTCTTGCTAGAGCGCAACTTCAGCATCTCGGCGCCGCAATCATTGCGTCGGGCGCGGGCGGCATTGCGACGAACCTTTTTCTACCGCTCGTGACCGGCCGCTCTACGCATAGCTGGATTGGACCTTATTTTGGTCTCGTACTCGTCGCGGTCGTTGGCCACGCGATCATTCGGCATCGTCTAATGGACCTCCGGCTCGTTGTTCATCGGGGGCTTGCCCAGGCCTTGATCATCGCCGCCATTACTGGAAGCAGCGTCCTCTTCCTTCAAACATTTGTCCCGGACTGGCACCACCTTCTCGAAGTTCCGCCTTTTCTCATCATACTCGGGGTCGTCGTTCTGACGATTCTTTCGACACCGGCCCAACGATTGATTAGTCGCTGGCTGGACCCATATTTGTATCGCGGCCGTATCGAACATTCCTCCGCGCTTCGCGAAGCCACGCATCGGCTTAGCCATCTAATGCAACCTAGCGAACTCGGGAGAGAACTGAGAGATATCCTCCACGACGCTTTCGTGCCTGAAGCGTTTTCTATGGCTGCACGCCCTCTAGAGGACGGCCCTCTGGAAGAGCTATTCAGTGATACGGAAGGGATCGCAAAGCTTTTCAGTGTCGCTATAACACTGGTCGATGGCCCGAGACCTGCGGTGATCGTCGTACGCCCAGATGCTGAGAAAGGGCCTCAAGCTGCGGCCTATGATTCGTTGAGGAATGCAGGTATCGAAGTCGTTATCGTGCTCGCCCGTAGAAGAGCTCTCCTAGGAGTGGTCTTACTCGGCCCGCGGCGCAGTGGCGACGCTTACTTCAAACAGGACCTTGATTTCATAGACTCACTTGCCGATCTCGCATCGATCTCTCTGGAAAACTCTCTCCTGTACAGACAGAGCATTCAGATGCTCGAATATTCAGACCGTCTTCTTGAGTCGCTCCAGTCCGCCGTAGTAGCAGTTGACGTTGCGGGGCGGATTACCAGCTTTAACCCTGCGGCCCGAGGTTTGTTTGCTCTCGATCGGGGCGCGCTGGGCGAACTGCTCCACCGGCTTCCCTCAGAAATCGGTTGGGCGCTCGCTATGGCGATAACGGGTTCTTGGCAACCGCGCGAAATTGAATTGAGCATCGATCAAGATGCTCGGGGGCCGGTACCAGTCGTCCTCTCAACCGCCCTCCTGCATGATGATAGGGGTCAAATTACAGGTGCCCTCGCTGTCGCCACGGATCTCTCGACAGTTAAAGCCCTCGAGCGCAACCAACGCCGTGTTGAACATCTAGCGATGATGGCGCGCTTCTACGCCGGCATTGCTCACGAAATCCGAAGCCCCCTTGCGGCTATATCGAACTTTGTATCCATGCTTCCCGACAGATTCGATGATCCGGAATATAGAGAAACCGCCGTTAGGTTATTACCTCACGAAGTCGGTCGAATTGTCCGCCTTGCCGACCGGTTGCGATTGATGGCACCGAGCGAAGACGGCCAACTCAGTACTGTCGCGTTATCACCACTTCTCGCGGACATCGTAAGTATTCATGCGCCAGCGGCCGAGGAGGGCCGCGTTCGTGTGAATCTCGAGTCGTCCCAGGACGTTCCTAAGATCAACGGTGATCCGAGTCAGCTAATTCAGCTCTTCGTCAATCTCCTTAAGAACGGAATCGAATCGATGCCGAGCGGGGGGACCCTCATAATTCGCTGTTACCCGAAAGATAGCGGCCAAGCGGTCATAGTCGACTTCGTCGATGAAGGAACCGGTGTAGATCCAGCGATTAGGGCCAAGATCTTTCAACCGTTCTTCACTACCAAGCCGTTCGGAACGGGGCTCGGATTATCGATCTGTCGGGAAATTGCCGACTTCCATCGCGCTCGGCTTATGTTGATCGCCCGTGCGCCCCTATCAGGAACAGTTGCGAGAGTTGAATTCGGAGTCGCGGATCGCGCTGAAGAGGCGACTGAGCCGCTCGCACTTAACACGGAATCGCGGCGCCAACCGAGATAGGACGAAATGGCGCACATCGGGTCGTTCGTGATCCCGATCCTACTCGTTGTCTTTGCCGTTCTCGTATGGAAGGCTTCGCCTGATCGACAACTCAACCGCCGGTTTACCACTTTCACGCTTATCGCAGCGCTTTGGGCCACAGGTGTAGCCGCGGCACACGCTGGCACCCAAATCACTCTTTCGGTCCCGATTAGCTTTGCGGCTGGAAGTTTGATTCCCGTTATGTTCCTCGCGTTCATACATGCATACCCGCCTCTCGCAGGAATTCGAGCGCGACGGGTTCTAGTCGTATGGATCGCTTTCGGGCTTCTCTGGAGTCTCCTTTCGCTCACCACTAATTTGATCGTCTTTGAGCCATCTCAAATCGGAAATACCTTGTCGCGTAAGCCAGGACCACTTTATTCACCTTTCGCATTGTTCATCGTAACGACATGGGCGATGGCCATTGGAGTGTTCATATCCAAATGGCGAGTTGCGCGCGGACGCTCGCGTGCCGAATTGCAGTATTTGGCTGCTGGAATGATCATCCCAGGAATTGCCGGGATAATAACCAACGTACTCATGCCGTGGATTACAGGCCGTTCATTGTACGGCGCGATCGGTCCCTATTTCGCGTTGTCATTTGTTTTAATAATCGGGCACGCTTTGATTCGCCACAGAATTACGGATCTCCGTCTTGTGCTTCATAGCGGCCTCACGCTGGCCATCGCGACGATCGTTTCTTCGATACCTTGTGTCGTACTTCTTCTATTCTTTGGACCTCGACTGTTTGGACACTTATCGTTTGCCGAACTCGCGTTCGCTCTTGTCACAATCGGTCTGGTCATCATTATCGTCCCCCCCACGCGCGACATCGCGCGGCGCCTCCTCGATCGCTACGTCTATCGCACGCGCGCGAATTACCAACGTACAGTGCGCGAGGCGAGCAAGATGCTGACCCGCGTGCTGGACCTCAAGCGCCTGCTGCCGTTCATCAGCAAGACGGTGGTCGAGGCGACGGGAGTCGAGGGCGTTGTCATCTATCTCCAGGACGAGGACGGATTCCGGCGGGCGATGGCCCAGCGGCGGAACGAGGCGAGCGACTTCCAGGCGCCCGAGGCAGCGCCGGCGTCGGCGATCGCGGCGCTGGCGCGGGTGCAGGAGCCCCTGGTCGCCGATGAAGTGGCGCGGCAGATCGTGACCGACGCGGATCGGATGCTGAATGACGATCTCGCGGCCACCAACTGGGCGCTGCTGCTGCCCGTCATCTCGGACGATGGCCTGATCGCGTTCATCGCGGTGGGATCGAAGCTTTCCGGGGATCCCTTCTACTCGCAGGATCTCGACCTTCTGATGACGCTGGCGAACCAGGCAGGCATCGCCATCAAGAACGCGCGGCTGTACGCGCAGGTCGTGCTGGCCAACGAGTACATCGAGAACATCGTGGCCACGATCGAGAGCGGCGTGGTCGCGATCAACTCCGCCGGGCGCATCGCGATGTTCAACCGGGCGGCCGAGCGGCTTACCGGGCTGGCCGCTGACGAGATCAAGGGCCAGACGGCGGCGCGGCTGGCGTCCTGCCTGAGTGAGCCGCTGCTGGCCAGCGCGGGCGACGGCGCGGCGCGCACGCTGCCGGAGATCGAGCTGCCCGGCGCCGACCGCGCGCGGCCGGTGATGTGCACGACCTCGGCCCTTCGCGATCCGGACGGGATCGTGCTGGGCGCCGTCGCGGTGTTCAGCGACCTCACGCCGCTGAAGGAGCTGGAGGTCGAGCGGCGACGCGCGGAGCGGTTGGCCTACTTCGAGGTCCTGGCGTCGGGCATCGCCCATGAGATCAAGAATCCGCTGGTGGCGATCAAGACGTTCACGCAGCTCCTGCCACGACGCTCGAGCGAGCCGCAATTCGTCGGCGAGTTCGGACGCATCGTCGGGCGCGAGATCCACAGGATGGAGCGGGTCGTCGACCGGCTGCGCACGCTGGCGCACCCCGGCCGGCGTCCGGAGCACGTCGTGGACGTGCGGGCGCCGCTCGCCGAGGCCCTGGAATTCATGCAGGCGACCTTCGACGAGAAGGGCGTGACGATCGGCGCCAGTCTCGGTGACGCGCCGTACCGGGTGCTCGGCGATCACCAGAACCTCGAGCAGCTCTTCCTCAACCTGCTCATGAACGCCCACGAGGCCACCGCTCCCGGGGGCGCGCTCAGCGTCGGGGTGACGCGCGACGGGGAGCACGTCACGGTGACCGTCGCCGACACCGGGCCCGGCATCGCGCCCGAGCTGCTCGAGAAGATCTTCGAGCCGTTCTTCACCACCAAGCAGCGTGGCTCGGGCCTCGGCCTCGCCATCTCGGCGGGCGTCGCGCAGGCGCACGGCGCGCGGTTGCGGGCGGCCAACCGTCCTGGTGGCGGCGCCATCTTCTCCGTGGAGTTTCCGCTCGCGCCCGTCGCGGCCTCGGTGATCGTGTGAACACCGTCCTGGTCGTGACGCCGGACGACGCGCTCCGCACGCGGCTGCTGCGGGGGCTCGGCGGCTTCACGATCTTCGAGGCGCCCTCGGACAACGAGGCCATCAAGACGCTGCGCCTGGTCGAGATCGACCTCGTCCTGCGCGACAGCGCCGGCCCCGCCGGCGCCCTCAGCACCTTCGTGAGCGGCGCCCGCGACGTCGCGCCCGCCGCCCTGGTGGTGGCCGTCGGCGCCGCCGGCGAGGAAGAGGCGACGGCGGACTTCATGGTGCCCGACGGGTTCACCACGCGAGAGCTGGATGCCGTCCTGCGGCACGCCCTGGACAAGCAGCGGCTCGTCCGCGAGATCAAGATGCTGCGCGCGCCGTCCATCCCCTTCGCGCCCGCGCGCGCCGTCGTCTCCGACGAGACGTCCTGGGACAACGCCGCCCTCGCCCGCGTGCTCAAGGCCTTCAGCCGCGTCTTCGCGGCCGGCTTCGACCTGCGCCGGGTGCTCGACACGTTCCTCGAGGCCATCGGCGACGTCGTGCGGCCGACGCGCGTTGCCGTGCTCCTGCCCGAGGTGGACGGCCGCGAGTTCCGCATCGCCGCCCACCGAGGCCTCGCCCCGCAGATCGTGCAGTCGGTGCGGCTGCCCGCCGCCGAAGGCCTGCCGCGCTGGCTCGCCGCCCAGGGCCGCCCGATCGCGCTCCACGACGTCACCGACCCCGAGCTCGTGCGCGAGCTGAAGCTCCTGCAGGGCGTGGTGGCCACGCCGCTGCTGGCGCACGGTGACCTCGTCGCCATTCTCGTGCTGGGCCAGCCCGTGTTCGGCACCGGCTACTCGCGGGCGGAGATCGAGACGCTCTTCGACCTCGTCACCCAGCTCGCGACCGTCATCCGCGACATCGCGCTGCACCAGCAGCTCGAGCGGGAGAAGGAGTTCACCGAGCGGATCCTCTCGCACATGTCGAGCGGCGTGGTCACGATCGGCCGCGACCAGCGGGTGGGCATGATGAACCGGCGCGCCGAGGAGATCCTCGGCCTCTCCGCGCACGCCGTCGTCCACCAGGACCTGCGCGTGCTCCCCTCGCCGCTGGGCGACCTCCTGTTCGACACGCTGTCGTCGGGGCGGGCGATGCCACGGACGGAAATCCAGCTGGCACTGCGGCGCCTGTGGATCGAGGTGACCACCTACGTGATCCGCGACGAGGAGAGCGCGCCCCTCGGGGCCGTGCTCGTCTTCGAGGACCTCACCGCCCAGAAGGAGCTGGCGGCCCAGAAGCGCGAGGCGGACCAGTTCCAGCTCCTCACCCGCGTGGTGGCGCGCATCGCCGACGAGATCAAGAACCCGCTGGTCTCCATCAACACCTTCATCGAGCTGATCGGTGAGCGCTACGACGATCCGGATTTCCGCCGCCACTTCTCCTCGGTGGTCCGCCGCGACGTCCGCCGGCTGGTGGAGGTCTTCGAAAAATTGGCCGGGCTCGTCACCGAGGGTGAGTTAAACTTTGCCATCGTGGATGCGTACGAGGCCGTGACGCAGCTCGTCGAGGCGATCGACCTCGCCGAAGGCGGCCTGGGCAAGCATCTGCAGCTCGATGTGGCGCCGACCTCCGAGCCCTTCCCCGTGAAGGTGGATGCCACGCAATTGCGCAAGGCGCTCTCGTACCTGATCCGCTACCTGACCCACAACTCGCCGAACGACCTCGCGAAGATCTCTCTCTCCGTCGGACGGCACGCCGAGCCCGACGGCGGCCACGACGTGCGGATCCTCGTCGGCTCCCGCACCGCCGCCGTGTCGGCCGAGAAGCTGGAGCGGCTCTTCGACCCCGTGCAGATGGTGCAGGAGAGCCTCATCGACGTCGGGCCCGCCGTGAGCCAGCGCCTGGTAGAGGCGCTCGGCGGCCGGCTCGGGGTGCGGCAGACGCGGCACGAGCTGTCCTTCGTCGTCTCGCTGCCGCCGGCGATCGCATGAGGGTCAGCGCCGCCCCCGCGGGCGCCGCGCGTATCCTCGTCGTCGACGACGAGCTGGGGCCGCGCGAGTCCCTGCGCATGCTGCTCAAGCCCGCCTACCAGATCACCACCGCCGACAGCGGACGCGCGGCCCTGGAGATTCTGTCCCAGATCCGGCCCGACGTCGTGATCCTCGACATCAAGATGCCGGAAATGGACGGCCTCGAGGTCCTCCGCCGCGTGAAGCGGGCCGATCCGACCATCGAGGTCGTGATGATCACCGCCTACGCGTCGCTGGAGACGGTCAAGCTCGCCCTCACCCACGGCGCCTTCGAGTACCTGATCAAGCCGTTCTCGCGGCAGGACCTGGAGGACGTCGTGCGGCGCGCGCTCGTGCGGCGCCAGGCCGACCTCGGCGCGCGCGGCGAGGTGGCCACCCTCGTCGAGGAGATGCGGCGCCTCTCGGCCAAGACGCGCGAGCTGGAGGAAGTGGCGCGGCGCGAGACCACCGAGCAGTCGCTGCGCGTCACCCAGCTCTCGATCGTGCGCGAGATCTCCCGCGCGATCGTCGGCAATCTGGCCGTGGACGACGTGATGGCCGCGGTGTCGGCGCAGCTCCGCGCGGCGCTCGGCTACGATAGCGTCAACCTGACGCCCAGCGAGCCGGCCGCGCGTCCCGACGACGCCGGCTGCCTCGTCGTGTGCCCCATCCGCGACGCGGAGGGGCCGCTCGGCTACCTCGTCGCCGACAACCGCGCCTCCGGACGCCCGGTGGATCCGTGCGAGCGCGAGCTGCTCGAGATGCTCTCGGAGTACCTGGCCATTGCGCTCCGCAACTCGCACCTCTACGGCGAGATCGCCGACACCAAGCGCTCGCTCGAGCAGCTCATCGCCTCCGCCGGCGATGCCATCATCTCCGTGGACGCCGGCGACCGCATCGACGGCTGGAACCCGGCCGCCGAGCGGGTGTTCGGCCGCGCCGCCGCCGAGGTCACCGGACGGCGCATCACCGAGCTGCTGCCCGAGCGCGAGTACCGCACAGCGCGCGAGCGGCTCGCGCGCGGCGCCGCCATGGAGGTCTTCGAGACGACGCTGACGGCCGACCGCGAGACCCCCGCCGCCCTGGCCGTGACCCTGTCGGGCCTGCGCAACCGCCAGGGTGGCCTCGACGGCCTCATCGCGATCGCGCGCGACATCACGGCTCAGCGCGAGGTCGAGAACCAGCTCCAGCAGTCGGAGAAGCTGACGGCGCTCGGCCAGCTCGCCGGCGGGATCGCGCACGACTTCAACAACCTGCTGCAGGCGATCCTCGGCTACGCGCAGCTCATGAAGGCGAACCCCACGGACCCCGCCCTGCTGCAGCGCTCGCTCGCCGTGGTGGAGTCGGCGGCCCTCGACGGGTCGGAGACGGTGCGCCGCATCCAGCAGTTCGCGCGGCTGCGGCCCGACGAGCGCTTCATGCCGGTGGACGTCAACCAGATCGTGCAGGACGCCGTCGCCATCACGCGGCCGCGCTGGGAGGAGAAGATCGCCCACGACAGGCGTCCGATGGACTTGCGCCTCGACCTGCGCGCGAAGCAGCACATCCACGGCCGCTCGGCGGCGCTCACCGAGGTCATGACGAACCTCGTGCTCAACGCGATGGACGCCATGCCCGACGGTGGGACGCTGAGCATCGCGACCAAGGACGCTGCCGACGCGGTGGTGGTCGTCGTGACCGACACCGGCATCGGCATGCCGGAGCACGTGCGGCGCCGCGTGTTCGAGCCGTTCTTCTCGACCAAGGGCGAGTCGGGCTCGGGGCTCGGCCTGTCCATGGCCTACTCGATCATCCGCCGCCACGGCGGCGACATCCGCGTGGAGAGCGAGCCGAGCCGCGGCACGACGTTCACGCTCGTGGTGCCCTGCGCCAGCGAGGCGCCCGAGCCGCCGTCCACGCCCTCGACGACGGCCCCCCGGCGCTGGCCGAGCTGCTGCAGGCGGCCGGTCACGAGGTGAGCGCGGCGGCGAGCGGGGCCGCCGCGCTGAAGATCTACATCCCGGGTCGCTACGACGTCGTGCTGACCAACATCGGCATGGCCGGTATGAACGGCTGGGAAGTGGCCGAGCGGATCCGCGCCGTGGACGTGAAGGTGCCCGTCGTGTTCATCACGGGCTGGGGGCTCCGCGAGGAGGAGCGCGCGCGCCTGTCCGCGCTGCGCGTGCAGCGCTGCCTGTTCAAGCCCGTCCGTCCCGATGAGCTCGACGCCGCCGTCCAGGCGGCCGTCGCCTCCGTCTGATCACTGGCCCGCGATCCGACTCAGCGCGTGGCGATCCGCAGCACGCGCACCTCCGCCCGGTCGCCGACCCAGTCCGTGTACGCGAACCGGCCCCCGTCGAGGAAGGTGACGGCCGTGCGCGTGTAGCGCGGCAGGAACCGCCGGAAGACCTCCCCGCCGTCGGCGGCGCGCAGCACGACCACCGCGTCGCGCACGCCGCCGATCGAGAGGGTGCCGGACACGCTGAGCGCGATGAGGGTACCGGCCGCGTCGACGTCCACGCCCACGATGCTGCGTCCCTTGGGCACGCGGTACACGCCGCGTCCCGCCGGCAGCCCCCACGCGACGCGGTAGGGCGCGTCGTCGCGATACCCGTCCCAGGCGATCCAGCCGTTGCCGCCGACGCGACGGAACGTCATCGACAGCGGCTCGACGTCGCGCGGGCGCAGCGGGCCCCAGCGCACGCGGCCGTCCAGGCCGAGCGTCGCGAACGTGCGCTCGTTCAGCGCGACCGTCACCTCGCCGGCGCGCGCGTCGAATTCGACCGGCACGATCGAGCCGGGCGGCAGCGCGGCGAGGGACACGCGGCGCTCGTCCGTGCCCACCAGCGCGCGCACCAGCAGGGCCTGGGGCGGCGGCACGCCGGGGCCGTCGCTCACCACCCACACGACCCTCTCGCCGTCGCGCGAGAGCCGCGGCGCGGGCGAGGCCGGCGAGCGCGCGGCCGGCACCGCCAGCGCGACGGCGGGCTGCCCCGGGTCGGCCCACGACCATTCCTGCGTGCCGTCCCGCGCCGTGCGCGTGAGCAGCAAGCGTCCCGACGTCGCCCGGGAGACCGGCGTCGCCGCCGCAGCGTTGGCGATCGGCGGCAGCGGCTCGACCGTGCAGCCGATCAGGCGCGCGCGCTCGCCGCCGGAATCCATCGCCCACACCGCGCCCGGCACGCCGCCGTTGAAGAGCACGCGATCCGGGATCCGGCACTCGATCGGCCACGCCATCTGCTCGACCGCCGTCTCGGGCTCGATGAGGAAGCGCGTCGGGATCGCGACGAGGTAGAGCCACTCCGTCAGCGCGACGAGCGTGGGGACCACGACGAGGAGCGCGACGACGGGACGCGCCGAGCGCGGCCGGCGCGCCACCCAGTAAGCGACCAGTCCTGCCGCCAGCTGGAGCGCCGCCGCTGCCGCGAGGTCCGTGGCCAGCCAGGCGGGGTCCAGGCCCTCCCGCCGAATCGTCTTGATCAGCGCCTCGCCGAGGAGCCACACCGCGTGCGGCCCCACGAGCGGCACCGCATAGACCGCGAAGGATGCGACGACGGCGACCACGGCGGCCCGGGCGCGGCTCACGAGGCCATGCTAGCCGTGTCCGAGGCGTTGGGGAGGCGACACTGTGTCCCGTCAGGCTGGCAACACGCGGCTAGCTTCTAACCAGTCGACGAACGACGTGGCGTTTCCATGCTGGCACGGAATGCGGCCTAAGCTCGCAATAAACATCGGGGGTGGAATTACTTCTGCATCTGTGGCACCTCCCTTGCTCTATGAGTCCCCGCCGGGGGGCCGACGCGCACGGTGATGCCCTCGGAATCATTGGGGGCACTGTCATGCGTCTCGGTCACCGCAGCACCCGTGTAGTGCTGGCGTCGGCGATCGCGACGTTGGCCATCGCCTCACTCGCGTCGGCTCAGGAGCGCGCCGGCGTCGTCACCACGCTCAAAGGCAAGGTCACGGTGGTTCGGGCCTCGTCCTCGGAGCTGACTCCCCTGAAATTCCGCGACGCCGTCTTCGTCCGTGACCGCATCACGACCGGCAAGGACTCGTTCGCGCGCGTCCTGCTCGGCGGCAAGGCCGTCGTCACGATCCGCGAGTTCTCCGCGGTGACGATCACCGAGGTGCCCGGCGTGGCCACGGTGGACGTCGGCGGCGGCCGCGTGGCCGTCGCCGTCGCGCGCGAGCGCATGCGGCCGGGTGAACTCGTGGAGGTGCGCACGCCCAACGCGGTGGCCGGCATCCGTGGCACCGTCATCGTCGCCGAGGTGTTCGACGCGCAGCGGTCCGTCATCACCGTGCTCAAGGGCGTGATCGACGTGACGCGTCTGGACGCCGGCCGCGCCGCCGGGCCCGCGACGATCCTCAACGCGCTCCAGCAGGTCACGATCACCGGCGCCAATCCGGTGCCGACGCCACAACCGATCCCGAGCGACGCCGCGCAGCGCATGGGCGCCGAGTTCCGGTCGGCGCCGCCGCGCGGAGCGCAGAGCGCGACCACGGCCGCCGTGAGCCAGGGTGAGATGGAGCGCGCGGCGAAGGACGTGGGCATCGCGCCCAGGCCGGCGACGACCGTCGCCCTCGCCGACAGTTCTTCCGGCAAGGGCAAGACCGCGCAGAGCGATCAGTCGGGCGACTCCGACAAGGGGAAGGGCACCAGCAGCGCAGGCTCCGGCTCGAGCACGACCGCCGTGGGCGGTGGCGCGGCGAGCATCGCGAGCAATCCGCAGCTCCTGAAGTCGTTCGACAGCTTCAGAGACACGATCAGGGACCTCAGAGAGGCCCAGCGGGAAGCGCAGCGCGAGCAACGTCGCAACACCCGCGACCGCTAGCCGGCTCGCGCGAGCACCACGATTCCGAGGATCACCAGCGCCGCCGCACCCACGTGCGGCGGCGTGATCGTCTCACCGAGCGCCAGGTGTGAGAGCGCCAGCGCGCTCACCGGCAGCACCCCCGTGAAGACCGAGGCCGCGCTGGCCGGCACGCGCGCCACACCGCGGGCCCAGAGCAGGAACGCCACCACCGTCACCACCACGCCGTAGTAGCCGACCAGCGCCCAGTCCGCGAGCGCGAGCCGGCTCAGCGGGAACGCGCGCATCTCCAGCAGCGCGGCGGGCAGGAACATCGCGAAGCCGAGCGCGCTGATGGCCGTCGCCACCACGAGCGGGGGCAGGCGCTGCGAGGCGACGCGGCTGCACACCACGAAGACCGCCTCGCCGACGACCGCGCCGAAGACGAGCAGGTTGCCGAGGAGCGGCCACGGACCGCGCGCCCCGAGCCCGCCGGCCGTGTTGAGCGCCAGGATCCCCGCGACGGCGAGGGCGACGCCGAGCGTGCGCGGACGGCTCCAGCGCTCGCCGAGCGCGACGACGGCGAGCGCCGCCGCCACCGCCGGCGTCGTGCTCGTCACGATGCCGCCCTCGGCCGCGCTCGTGAACCTCAGGCCTTCGAGCAGGAGCACGTTGAACGCGAAGATGCCCGCGAACGATTGCAGCGCCAGCACCGCGACGTCGCGCCGCGCCAGGCGGGGCAGCGGCCGCTCGACGAGCAGGACGAGGACCCCGAGGATCGCCGCTGCCACCGCGAAGCGGAGGCCGGACAGCAAGAACACGGGCAGCCGGGCGACCGCGACCTTGCCGACGACGATGGAGCTGCCGACGATCGCCATGGCGGCCGTCAGCTCGAGGCAGGCGCGGAGCGGAAGCGCTATTGCTCGGGGGCGGGCGGCACGTCGGCGGCCGCGCGCTTCACCTGGTCGGCGAGCTTGCAGAACGCGCACACCGTCCCCGTCGTGACCTGGCCGCAGCGCGCGCACTCGTTCAGCTGCACCGCCTCGGCCCGCTCGAACGCGGGGCGCGCCTTCTCGAGAAAGCCGAACAGGAAGTTGTGCTTGGCCCCGGGCGACGCCTCCTCCATGCGGTTGAGGATCTCCTTGTGCGCGATGGAGGTGGCGCCCTTGGCGAACGGGCACTCCTCGACGATGTAGTCGATGCGGCGCAGGAACGCGTAGGCCGCCGCCTCGCGCTCGGACAGGCGGTAGAGCGGCTTCACGCGCCGGACCAGCTTGGGGTGCGTGGAGGCCAGCGCCGGCGACTGGCGCGGCAGCGCGTCCGTCTGCCAGTGCATCACCGAGCCGAACAGCGTCGCGGCCTCGTCGTCGAGGTTGTGGCCGGTGGCCACCACCGCCATGCCGTGCTCGAGGGCCGCACGGTTCATGAGGTAGCGCTTGGAGAGTCCGCAGCCCGAGCACGGCGGCCGCCGCGTCACCTGCTTGATCACCGGCACGGGCCCGCCGACCTCGTCGGCCACGCGCGTGATGATCAGCGGCGCGCCGCGCCGCGCGGCGAACGCCTCGCACTTCGCCTTCGACTCCACCGAGTAGTCGAAGATGCCGAGGTCGAGATAGAGGCCGGTGGCGTCGTAACCCTCGTCGAGCAGGACGTCCCAGAGGGCCAGCGAGTCCTTGCCGCCCGAGACGGCCACCAGCACGCGCTCGTCCCGCGTGAACATCTTGTGGCGCCGGATCGCCTCGCGCACCTGGTTGCGGAAGAACTCCAGGAAGTCCGGCGCGCAGAAGGCGGCGTTGTGCCGCCGCAGCTCGAGGGCGGCCGCGCCGCCGCACTTGCGGCACTTCATCGCACGCCTCCCGACATCACCGGGCGCAGCTCGATCACGTCGTCGTCGCGCAGCATCTGGTCGGCCGTCACGAGGTCGTCCCCGCGGATCACCAGCACGGTCTCGGGCAGGATGTCGAGCTCGCGCAGGACGTCCTTGACGCGCCGGTTGCCGGCGACCTCGACCTCGCGCCGGGGATTGCGCAGCACCACCTTCATGCTCAAGCGGCGGGGAACCCCGGCGCCCGCTTGACGTCGCGCACCTGGCCGAGGTGCACGCGGTCGTGCTCCGCGGCGAGCCGCCACCACTGCGCCAGGTCCAGCTCGCCCAGACGGAAGTGCTTGAAGCGGAGCGCGCGCGGGTCGCAGGCGGCGAGCCGGTCGAAGGACTGCCGGCTGCGCTCGCGCGTCGCCTTCAGCGTCGAGAGCAGCTCGGGCAGCGACTTGCCGTGGGTCGGCCACACGCTCTCGGGCGCGTTGGCCGCCTCGGAGACCGACACGGGCAGCGCCGCGAACTCGGCGAGGTCGGCCGGGAAGCCCGTGGGCGCGACCTCTTTGGTGAGCTTGGTCGTCAGCTTGCCGGTCGCGATCTCGGCGATCGTGAGGTGGTCGATCACCTCGCCGACCGACCAGTCGCGCGGCGTCGGCCGCCACTCGGCCTGGCGTTGCGAGAGCCCCTCGACCTCGCGCAGGAGCTCGGCGCGCACGCTCTCGAGATCGCGCCACAGCGCGTCGACGGGCTTGGGCCACGACATGCGCTGGAGTATACATGAAGGCGTCACCATGCCCGACCCGCCGAACGACCGGGCGCGCGCCGCGTGGCGCACGCTGACCTCACGTCCCGTGTACGCGAACCCGTGGATCCGCGTTCGCGAGGACGTCGCCGAGCTGCCGGATGGGCGGACGACGCTCTACGGCGTCGTCGAGTGCCCGCCGTGCATCGGCGTGCTGCCGTTCCTCGACACGCGCACCGTCGTCCTCGTCGGGCAGTACCGCTACGTCGCGCGCGCCTTCGCGTGGGAGATGCCGACGGGCGCCATGCGGCCGGGTGAATCCGAGGAGGCCGCCGTGCAGCGCGAGCTCGGCGAGGAGGCCGGCTACGCGGCGGCGCGGCTGGTGAAGCTCGCGTCCATCGCGACATCCAAGAGCGTGATGGACGAGACGGCCCACCTGTACCTGCGTTTCCCTTCGACGAGGTGCTGCGCATGGTCGAGCGCTCGGAGATCACCGACGCGATGACGGTGGTCGCGATGCTGCACGCCGCGCGGCGCCGATCGAGTCCGTGAGAGGTAGCCTCAGGGGGCCACGTAGACCATCCACGACACTCCGAAGCGGTCAGCGACCATACCGAAGCGCGGTGAAAAGAACGTCTTGGTCAACGGCATCTGCACCTGGCCGCCGTTGCCGAGGGAAGCGAAGCGTCGCTCGGCCTCGGCCTCGTTCGGCACCGTCAACGACAGCGCAAACCCTTGGAAGCTCGGCCGGCCTTCGGCTCGACCGTCGGAGGCCAGAACCGTGGTGTCGCCGATGCGCAAGCTCGCATGCATCACCTTGTTTTCGGCACCCGGCTGGACCATGGCGGGATCAGGGCTGTCCTTGTAACGCATGAGCATCGTGACCTCGGCGCCGAGCGCTCCACGGTAGAACTCGACAGCCTCCTCACAGCAACCATCGAAGAACACGTATGGCTGGACTTGCATTGCGGGCTCCTTGTGGTTTCGGTTTCAGAGCCTGGCCTCCGGACGGTGTGGGCCGGATGTGAGCGGTGGCTCTCCTCAATGGTCGAACGAGGGAGCCCCAAATCGACAGGTCCCCGCGCTACGACTTCGGCAGACCCGGTATCTCGATGACCGGCCGGACTTCGACGGTGCCCAGGCGTGCCATTGGAATCCGAGTCGCGATGTCGATCGCCTCGTCGATGTTCTTGGCCTCGACCAGGAAGTACCCGCCCAGCTGCTCGCGAGTCTCCGCAAATGGGCCGTCGGTCACGAGCCTCTTGCTCTCACGCACGCGAACGCTCATCGCGCTCGACGTAGGGTGCAACGGGGCCGCAGCGAGATACTGGCCCGCCGAATGCAAGTCGTGCGCGAGCTCCGTAGACTTCACGTAACATTGCTCCCGCTCGATATCGTCGAGGGCCTTCTCGTCTCCGTAGATCAGCAACATGTATTTCACGAGGTTGCCTCCCCTAGCCCACGATCGCCACTGACTTGACCCGTTCGTCGCCGAAGCATCGTTCTTCAGATGCCGCGTCCCCGGAAGGGATTCCGGCCATCGCGGTTTGACAGGGTCGGGAGCGGTTCCTACACTAGCCCCCGCCATGGCCCTGGAGGCTCACGTCCTCGGACTCCAATGCCTCCGCTGCCACACGCGCTTCCAGGAGCCGCGCCTGTTCACGGGCTGCCCGCACTGTCGCGCTCAGGGCGTCGCCGTGAACCTCACCGTGGAATACGATCTCTCCCCGCTCGCCGGCGTGACGCCCGACACGTTCGGCACGGCCACGCGCGGGCTCTGGCGCTTCCGCCACTTGCTCCCGGTGCGCGCGGCGAGTCCGGTCACGCTCGGTGAGGGCGCCACGCCGCTCGTCCACCTCGAGCGCCTCGGCCGGCGGCTCGGGCTGCCGCGGCTCTACGCGAAAGACGAGAGCCAGAATCCGACGTGGTCGTACAAGGACCGGCTGTGCGCGACGGCCGTCACGCACGCCGTCGAGACGGGCGCGCGGGTGATCACCATCTCGTCCACCGGCAACCACGGCGCGTCCACGGCGGCCTACGCCGCGCGCGCCGGCGTGCCGTGCGTCATCTTCACCCTCGCCTCGGTCCCCGAGACGATGAAGACGCTGATGCAGGCGTACGGCGCGGCCGTCGTCGCCTGCCCGACGTCGGAGTCGCGCTGGGAGCTGATGCGCCAGGGCATCGAGCGCTTCGGCTGGTATCCGACGAGCGGCTTCGTCACGCCGCCCGTCGGCTCCAATCCGTGGGGCGTCGAGGGCTACAAGACGATCGCCTACGAAGTCGCCGAGGACCTCGGCTGGACGGCGCCGGACGTCGTCGTCGTGCCGAGCGCCTACAGCGACGGGCTCTACGGGATCTGGAAGGGGTGGACGGAGCTGCAGGCGCTCGGCCTCGTGAAGCACGCGCCGCGCATGATCGCCGCCGAACCCTTCGGTCCCCTCGCCCACGCGCTCGAGCGCGGCCTTCCGGCTCCGGAGCCGGTCGACGCGCCGGCGCCGTCCGTCGCCTTTTCCATCGCCTCACGCTACGGGACGTGGCAGGGACTCGCCGCGTTGCGCGAGTCGGGCGGCGCCGGTGTGCGATTGACCGACGAGGGCGTGCTGGAGGCTCAGCGCGCTCTCGCGCGCGAGGAAGGCCTCTACGTCGAGCCCTCGGCCGCGGCATCGCTGACCGCCGTCATACAGCTCGCCGCGCGTGGCGCGCTCGACGCCGAGCAGACGATCGTCGTCGTCCTGACCTCCGGCGGCTTGAAAGATCCGGGCGCCAGCCGCGCGTGGCTGCCGCCGGTGCCGGCCGCCGACGGCGACTTCGGTCGCCTCCTCACCGTCCTCCGCGAGGCCTATGGACTGGCGCTGGACCGATAGCCTCGGCGTCGCGCTCAGGGGACGCGGCCTTGCCGGTCGCACCACCGATCTGGCGCGCGCCGCCGAGCGCGCAGGGGTCGGCAGCCTCTGGATCATCGAGGACTACTTCGATCCTGGCGCGTATGCGCTCGCGGCCGCGGCGGCGGCGGTGACCGAGCGCATCGTGATCGGTCTCGGCGTGGTCAACCCGTACACGCGCCATCCGGCGCTCATCGCCATGGAAACCGCGGCGCTGGCGGGGATCGCCCCGGGCCGCGTCGTCCTCGGCCTGGGCAGCAGCAACCGGAAATGGATCGAGGAGCAGATGTCGATCCCGTTCAAGACGCCGCTGCGCGGCCTGCGCGAGGGCGTCGAGATCGTGCGCCGGCTGCTCGACGGCCAGCGCGTCACGTATGCCGGCGAGGTGTTCGCGGCGCACGACGTGGCGCTCGAGGCCCCGCCGCCGGTGCCGGTGCCCATCCTGCTCGGCGTCAAGGGTCCGCGCGCGCTCGCGCTCGCCGCAGAAGTGGCGGACGGCGTGCATTGCTCCGTCCTCGCCTCGCCGGCTCACGTGCGACGCGTCCGCGCGACGACCGCGTCGCGCGCGCGCGGTGACTTCGCGGTCATCGCCTATCTTCCCGTCGCCGTCTCCGACGACCGCGCTCAGGCGCGCGCCTCGGTGCGCCCGCTCATCGCACACTACCTCGGCGTGCTCCACGGCCAGTCGATCCTCGCGGACGCCGGGCTCGATCCGGCGCGCACGCAGCCGTTTCGCGACGCGCTCGCGGCGGGCCGCGCGGCCACCGACTTGGTCACCGACGATCTCGCGGACACCTTCGCCGTCGCCGGAACGCCGACGGACTGCCGCGCGGCTCTCGCCCGATGGGCGGAAGCCGGCCTCGATGCCGCGATCGCGGTGGTGCCCGAGCGGGCCGACCTCGCGCGCCAGCTCGAGCGCCTGGGTCGGGAGCTCGCGCCCGCGTGGAAGGAGATGCGATGCCGCTGAGATTCGGCGTCCACATCCCGACCTGCATCGAGGGCATGATGTACCCCGTGCCGTTCGCGAGACCTCAAGATATCCTGCCGGTAGCACTTCTGGCCGAGCGCGTCGGCTTCGATTCGGTGTGGGGCAACGACCACATGACCACGCAGCGCTACGTGCAGCGCGAGTGGCCGGAGCCGCCGAACTTCTACGAGCCGCTCATCACGTTCACGTACGTGGCCGCGCGCACCGAGCGGATCCGGCTGGCCACCGGCATCATCGTCCTGCCGATGCGCACGATGCCGGTCCTCGCCAAGCAGGTGGCCACGCTCGATCAGCTCTCCGGCGGCCGCGTGATCCTCGGCGTGGGCACGGGGGCCTACCGCGAGGAGTACGAGGCCCTGCACCCGGACGCACGCGACGCACGCCGTGGCGAGATCGTCGACGAGGGCATGCGCGCGCTGCGCCTGCTCTTCACCGAGCGCAAGGCGACCTTCCACGGCAAGCACGTGCGCTTCCAGGACGTGGAGTGCTTTCCCAAGCCGCGGCAGGCGCCGCTGCCGATGTACGCGGGAGGCAACCACGCCGAGGTCCGGCGCCGCGCCGGCGAGTACGGCGAGGGCTGGATGCCGGCGGTGCTCTCGCCGGAGGAGCTCGCGCGGGGCGTGGCGGACGTTCGCCGGGCCGCGACCAAGGCCGGGCGCGACGACTCCGCGATCGACATCGCGCCGCAGTTCGCCTGCTCGATCGGCCGCACCCACGAGGAGGCCGTGAAGCGCTTCCACGCCTCGCAGCTCTACAAGCACCTGGAGTCGCTGAAGCGATCCACGCTGCGCGAGCAGACGGGCGGCTTCGAGCAGCGCAACCTCATCGGCAGCCCGGCGGAGATCTGCGAGCGGATTCGCGTCTACCAGCAGGCGGGCGTCACCACGCTCTCGGGCCTGCTCTTCGTGGCGAACACCGTGCCCGAGATGCAGGAGGCGATCGACCTCTTCGGGCGCGAGGTCATCCCCAACTTCAGCTGAGACGATGGACGCACACCGACGGCAGCGCCTGACCGCCGTGCTGGAGGCCGAGGGCCTCGACGCGCTGGTGGCCACCACGACCGAGAACGTCTACTACGTGAGCGGCCTCCGCTCCATCTCCCACGCGCTCTTCCGCGGCCTCGAGCTCTACGCCGTCTTCACACGCCGCGGGACCGCGCTGGTCGTCCCCTTCATCGACACGACCGGCGTGGCCGCTGACCGGATCGAGGTCGACCACGTTGCGTGCTACGGCAAGTTTTTCTTCGAGTACGCCGACGACCCCGGCGAGATCGGCCGCAAGATCCGCGAGTGGACGCGCGCGCCCGCGCCGAGCCCCGCCGACGCGCTGGCCGGCGTCCTCGGCGAGCTCGGCGTGCTCGGCCGGCGCGTGGGCCTCGACGAGGGCAACCTGTTCGCGCCCACGTGGAAGCGCGTCGAGGAGCGGCTGGCGGGAACGACGCTGGTGCCGGCCTACCAGATGTTCCGCCAGGCGCGCATGGTGAAAGGGCCGGACGAGGTGGCGGCGCTGGAGCGCGCGGCGCTCGTTGCCGAGGACGGCATTGCCGCGGTCCTGGCGATGCTCAAGCCCGGCGTCACCGAGCGCGAGGCCGCGCGCGTGTACGAGCAGGAGGTGCTGCGCCGCGGCGCCCAGCCCTTCTTCACCGTGGTCACCATCGGCGAGCGGGCGGCGCTGGCCGACGTCTATCCCTCGGAGCGGGCGCTCCGCCCCGGCGATCTCGTGCGCTTCGACCTCGGCTGCCTCTGGGGCGCCTATCGCTCGGACATCTCGCGCACGGCCGTGCTGGGCAAGCCCGGCGACAAACAGGCGCGCTACTACGCGGCGATCCTCGCCGGTGAGCGCGCCGCCATCGCCGCCATGAAGCCCGGCGTGCCGGTGAGCCGGCTCTTCGACCTCGCCGTCCGCGTCACGCGCGAGAGCGGCCTGGCCCACTACCAGCGACACCACGTCGGCCACGGGATCGGGCTCGAGCCCTACGACCCGCCGACGATCAACGCGACGACGAACACCGCGCTCGAGGCCGGCATGGTGTTCTGCGTCGAGACGCCCTACTACGAGCACGGCTGGGGCGGCGTGCAGGTCGAGGACGCCGTCGAGGTGACGCCGACCGGAGCGCGGACGCTGACCCGGTCCAGCCAGGAGCTCGCCGTTGTTGGATGAGCGTCATCGGGATAACGAGGAGGCGATCATGCGACTCGCACTGGCGCTCGTCACCCTGCTGCTCGCGGCGCTTTCCGGCGGAGCATTGTCCGCCGGAGCGCAGGCCCCGCCCATCCGCATCGGCTTCGCCTCCGCGATGAGCGGTCCCGCCGCGATCACGGGCGAGGGCGTCCGCTGGGGCGCCACGCTCGCCGTCGAGGAGATCAACGCGAGGGGCGGCATCATGGGCCACAAGATCGAGGCCTCCTTCGCCGACAACAAGGCGCAGCCGGGCGAGGCGGTGAGCGCGGTGCGCAAGCTGGCCGACGTCGACCAGGTCGACGTCATCATCGGCCAGACCCACAGCGGCGCTTGCCTGGGAGCCATGCCGGTCGTGAAGGAGATCGGCGTGCCGATGGTGATCGAGGCCTGCTCGCACCCGAAGATCCGCGAGCTCAGCGGCAAGGGCGGCAACGAATGGACCTTCCGCGTCGCCCTCGACGACGAGATCATGGCCTACACCTTCGCGCGGTACATGGCGCGCAATGGGGTGAAGACCTCGTCGGTGCTGGCGATGAACAACGACTTCGGCCGCGGCGCCGCCGGCGCCTACGAGGCCGCCTTCAAAAAGGCCGGCATCACGCTCGTCTCCACCGAGTTCTTCGACCCCGGTCAGCCGGACTACCGGCCCGTGCTGACGCGGCTGAAGCGCGCCAATCCCGAGACGATCCTCGCCGTCATTCTGGCCAGCGACGGCGCGCCCTTCATGCGGCAGTTCCGCGAGCTGGGGTTGACGCAGAGGATCTTCTCGCGCGGCAGCCTCGCCTCCGCCGAGTTCCTGCACCAGGTGCGCGACAATCCGAAGGTCGGGGACGGCGTCGTCGAGGCCAGCTACTGGGTCACCGGCCTCGATCCGGACTGGGACAGGAAGTGGACGGAACGCTACAAGGTGCCGCCGCGCATCCACGGCAGCCTGGCGGCCATCACGCTCAAGTGGGCGGTCGTGCCCGCGATCGAGATCGCGCTGAAGAAGCACGGCAAGGCCGATCGCCAGACCATCCGCGCCGCGCTGAAGGAGGTCGACGTCAAGGACTCGCCGCTCGGCCCGATCAAGTTCGACGACAACCACCAGGCGTGGATCAACATGATCCTGCTCGAGATGCGCGACGGCCAGCTGCGCATCCTCGAGAAGCTCCAGACGAGCCCGGCGCTGCTGAATTGAACGAGTCGTGTCTTCGAGGAGCGCCACGGCTCCGCCGGGGTGCTCCGAGCGTTTGCCGGGGAGTCCGAGGGGGCGTAGCTCCCTCGCTTGAAGAACCTGGGGGCCATTTCGGGGCCCCCATCTGATAGACGTTCTCGAGCAGGTGCTGCACGGGCTCACCCTCGGCTCCATGTACGCCATGGTGGCCGCGGGGCTGGCGCTCATGCTGGGCGTGGCGCGCCTCATCAACTTCGCCCACGGCGAGTTCTTCATGCTCGGCGCCTACGCGTTCTGGCTCGGCTACAGCGAGCTCGGCCTGCCCTACCCCGTCGCCGCGCTCCTGGCGCCGGCGGTCATGGTGCTCTTCGGCATCGCGTATCAGCGCACCGTGATCCGCGCGATCCTGCCGCGCTCCTGGCACGTGCAGCTGATCGCCACGCTGGCGACGTCGATCGTGCTGACGAACCTCGCCATCATCGTGCTTGGCACCCAGCCCAAGGAGGTGCCGACGGCGCTCTCCTCGCGCATCCTCGACGTGGGCGGCTTCCGCATGGCGTGGCAGCGGCTCCTCGTGCTGCTCGCCGCGCTCGTGATCTTCTGGGGGCTCCACCGCTTCGTCGCACGCACCCGCACGGGCCGCGCGATGCGCGCGATGTCGCAGAACCGTGAGGCGTGCGCGGTGGTGGGCGTGGACGTCCAGCGCGTGACGATGGTGACCTTCGCGCTCTCGGCGGCCCTCGCGGCCCTCGCCGCCGCGCTCGTCTCACCGCTCTTCAACATCTTCCCCGACATGGGGACCGTGCTGACGCTCAAGGCGTTCGCGGCGGTGGTGGCGGGAGGCTTCGGCTACGTCAACGGCGCGATCGCCGCCAGCTTCCTGATCGGCCTCACGGAGGCGCTGGCCGGCAGCTACGTCTCCTACGCCTACAAGGACGCGATCGCCTTCCTGATGATGATCGCGGTGCTGCTCTGGCGGCCGCAGGGCCTCTTCGGCCGCCGGACCGGGATCTGAGGTGCGGCGGGCGAGCGCGCTGGCCTTCGTCGTCATGGTAGTGGCCGCGCCCTGGCTGGTGGCGGCGGCGGTGCCGCGCCAGCAGCGTTACGTCCTGCACGTGCTCATCTTCACCGTGCTCTTCGCCGCGCTGGCGCTGTCCTACGACCTCGTCGTCGGCCACGTCGGCAGCCTCTCGCTCGCTCATCCGGCGTTCTTCGGCGTCGGCGCCTACGCGGCGGCGATCCTCGCCACGCGCGCGCGCTGGCCGTTCCTCGCCGACCTCCTCGCCGCGGTGCTGGCCGCCGCCGTCGTCGCCGCGCTCGTCGGTGTGCCGCTCTTCCGGCTGACCGAGCACGCCTTCGCCGTCGGCACGCTCGGCCTGGCGCTCGTCGCGTCGATCGTCGCGAACAACTGGGTCGAGGTCACGCGTGGGCCGCTCTGCATCACCGAAATCCCGAAACCCGTCCTCGGCGTTCCCGGCGGGCCGGCGCTCGCGATCACGACCTTGCCCGGCCACTATTGGCTCGCCCTCGGCGCGCTCGCCGCCGTCATGCTGCTCTATCGGGGGCTCACGACGTTCCGACTCGGACGCGCGTTTCACGCCGTGCGCGACAACGAGCCGCTGGCGGGCGCGGCCGGCATCGATCCGCTCAAGTACCGCCTGCTCGCCTTCACCATCGCGGCCAC
>Ga0209268_1000334_pt1 | contig 26008 bp, 24 predicted proteins | sample GraSoiAngelo_143_FD_185900 | JGI IMG/M metagenome (GOLD analysis project Ga0209268, IMG submission 185900) | Grasslands soil microbial communities from the Angelo Coastal Reserve, California, USA - 14_1009_02_30cm (SPAdes) (version 2) | ecosystem: Environmental > Terrestrial > Soil > Grasslands ... | reverse complement strand
GGTCGAGGCCGCGTTCACGCAGTACGAGGCGACTCAGCGCGCGCTCGGTGTCTTCGAGCACGGCGTGCGGGACGTCGCCGCGCGCAACCTGGACGTGGTGCGCCGGGCATACGGCCTGGGGCGTGGGACGTTCCTCGACGTGATCGCCGAGCAGCGGCGGTACATCGAGATCGAGAACGGCTACACGGACGTTCTCAAGCAAGCGTACGACGCCGCGGTCGAGGTTGAGCGCGCTGTCGGTACGCCGGCGCAGTGACGAAGAACGTCTCATGAGCGACGAACGCGACGACGATATGACCGAACACGAAGCTCCGCGGCCCAAACGCCAATGGCGCCGACACCTTGGCCGAGCGCTCCTCACGGTGGCACTCATCGCGGTCGGGCTGGTGGCTGGCACGATGTGGACCGAACGGCGCGCATCTCATCGGACGCCGGGCGTTTCGTCGCGGGGCGTCGGATCGCCGGACGCCATGCCCGGGATGGCCGGCCCCGGCGGGGGGAAGGACGCCGCGGCCCGGGGGACCACCGACGAGGCCGTCGAAGTCACGCTCACTCCGGAAGCCGTTGAACGTGCGAGGATCAAAACGGTTGTCGTCCGTAGCGGGCCTGCGATGTCGATGGTCACGGTACCGGCGACGGTCACGTCGAACGCCTACCGCGACACGAAGGTCAACTCGCTCGTCGGAGGCATCGTGCGCGTGGTGTCTGCCGAACTCGGATCGGCGGTCACGCGCGGTCAGCCGCTCGCCGTCATCTTCAGCGCGGAGCTGGCCGAAGCGCAGATGAAGTACCTGTCGATGCAGGCCATGCTGCAGGCGGATCACCAGAAGCTCGAGCGGACGGAGAAGCTCGTGACGCTCGGTGCGGCGAGCCGCCAGGAGCTGGAGGAAGTCGCGGCCACCCACACGGGCCACGAGACGGAAGTGTCGGCAGCGCGCCAGCGGCTCCTGCTCCTCGGTCTCTCGCCCGCGGATATCTCGCGACTGACGGACGCCTCGCACGTCGTCGCCGAAGTGACGGTGCCGGCGCCGACGGACGGCGTCGTGATTGCGCGCACCGTGAACCCGGGCCAGGTCGTCGGCGCCGCGCAGGAGCTGTTCACCGTGACGGACCTGAGCACTGTGTGGGTGATCGGCGATCTCTATGAGAAGGACTTCGCGAATGTGGTTGTTGGGTCGGGCGCGGTGATCACGATTCCTGCCGCGGCGAGTACCGTGCTGCACGGGCGCGTGGCGTATATCGATCCGCGCGTCGATCCCGCGACGCGGACGGCCAAGGTGCGCGTCGAGGTTCCGAACCGGAGCATGGAGCTCCGCCTTGGCATGTACGTCAACCTTGCCTTCCAGACAGGGTCAGGCGAGCGCGTGACGCTCGTGCCGCACGACGCGGTACAGTCGATCGGTGACCGCAGTGTCGTCTACGTGCCGGTGGAGGGCGACGACACCCGGTTCACGGAACGTCCGGTGAAGCTCGGTCCTGTCCTCGGCGACTCGATCGAGGTGCTCACGGGACTCCAGCCCGGCGAGCGTGTCGTCACGGCCGGCAGCTTTTTTCTGCGGGCGGAGGCGGGACGCAGCCGCTCCGGGGGCTGAGACGACCCCTCTTGACCTTGCCCCTGGGGTATAGGTTTAGGCTCTGGTCATGGGACACGATGGCCTGCGGATCGATGAGGTCGCGAAACGCAGCGGGGCCAGCCGAAAGGCGCTGCGTCTGTACGAAGCGGCGGGGATTCTGCCTGCCCCTCGGCGCACGCCGTCGGGCTATCGAGTGTATAGCAGCGAGGCGCTGAACCTGCTCGGCTTCGTCTGCCAAGCACAACGCCTCGGGTTCACGCTCGATGAGATCAAGGAGATCGTGACGATCAAGCGGGCGGGACGCGCGCCGTGCCCTCACGTCCGCGAGCTGGTGCAGCGGAAGGTCGAGGAACTGACGCAGCGCCTTTGGGACCTCACGACCGTCCGTCATGGCCTGAGCGCCCTGCTTAGAGGCTGGCGACGAACAGGGAAGGCCAGAGGGGTCGTGTGCCCACACATCGAACACGCCAGCCGCTCGAAGAAAGGGAGGAAACGAAATGGACGGCCTGAAGATGTCGCTCTGCCCATCGTGCATCCACTGCCCGGAAGTCGCCATCGAGGGCGACGAGGTGCGCATCGGTGAAGCCGGGAACCTCGCGGTCCTGACGAAGGACGAGTGGAACGTCCTGGTGGACCTGATCCAGTCGGGCCAGTTGTCGAAGGTCTGACGCCTCGGCGGGCCGGCCGGTCGAACGCCACGGCGGGCGACAGGTCGGCCCGCCTTCTCTCGTTGCGGGCTTGCGCAGTTCCCCGACGGCGTTTGATCCCGACGCGTTTGCTTCAAGGCAGCGGAATGGATCAGCCTCGAGCGTCACTGCTGCCCATTCCTGAACTTCGGGCTGGAGTTGAAGGACGGCGGCGCCGTCTCACTTTCGTTGACTGGCTCTGACGCTGTGAGAGCGCTCCTCGACGACGAGATGAGACTTCTCCACCACAGTAACGCGGCGACGAGCGTGCCTACCGCACCGGCGATGCCCCCACGGGCGAAGCCGGCCGCATAGCCGCGGTGGGTGATCACAGGGCCGAGCGCGAACGATCCGATTGCGAGCCCCAGATACAATGCTGTGCTGTAGCCGCCCATAACGAGACCTCGCGTGGCCGGCGTTGTCGAGGCCGCCAGACCGACGCTGATTGCCACGAACGCGATGCCGCTAAGGCCGCCGAAGACCGCGACCAGACTCAGCACGGTGACCTGATCATTCGCGTGCGGCAGCAACGCGGTTATCAGCGACGCTGCGAGGATGCCACCGATCGCATAGGGAGCTGAGCACCCGCTGCGATCCACGAGCCAACCCGCCGGTACGCGCGCGAGCGTGTTCGCAAGCCCGAGGACGAGGAAGACGAGCCCGATGCCGGCGGGCGTCGAGCCCCGTTCGTGAGCGAGCAGAGGAAAGAACGTGAACACCACACCCTGGATCAGAAGCCCGCTGACCGCTACGATCCATCCAGCCCAGATTCTCGGGTCGTTTCTAACGTCGGCGAATGCGGCGCCGGGCCGTTCGCTCATCGGCGCTTTCCGGCGAACCGGTGTCGCGAGGCCAACACCCAGGGCGATGCCGATGCCGACGGCGCTACCGACGAACGCCGCACGATAGCCCCACCATTCCGCCACGACACCACCGAGGAACGGTCCGATCGCGATCGCCCCGTAGTGCGCCGTCGAGTACCACGCGTACGCGTGGCCGGCGCGGCCCGGCGCGGCGAGGTCGCCGACCAGCGAGAGTGCGCTCGGGGAGAACGCCGCGACGCCGACACCCGCGAGGCCGTAGATCGTCATGAGCGCAAGGTCGCCTTCGACCAGTGGTAGCAGCAACGACGTCGTGGCGCCGAGCACCATCCCACCGACGAGCAATGGCCGGCGGCCCCAGACATCGGCGGCGCGGCCGAGCGGAATCGAACCGACGGCCGCCGCGGCCATATGGGCGCCGACGATGAGGCCGACGCCGGTCGCCGTGGCCCCGTGGAGGGCCGCGTACAGGGGAATCACTGGTCCTCGCATCTGTGCGCCGGCGTAGTGCAAGAACGTGAGGAGGCAAATCACGAAGAGGACAGAAGTCACGGTGAGCCAATCGTCACGAGGCGTCCATGACGCGTCGGAAATCGGGGCTTTCGAGTAATCGGCGGAGGGCCGGCACGAGGTCGGGCGCCTCATAGAACGGGTGCCGCCGGTAAATGTCCGCGCACCGCTCGTCGAGCGTCGCGATCGCTTCGTACGTGACGGGCACGACGTCGCGAACCTGGCGCACGTGGTCGCGTGCGAACAGCAGGTTTCGGGGATCCACGTAGCCCGCTTTCACGAAGCCCCGTGTCTTTCGCGCGCAGCGGCACGGGTTCGCCGCCCTCACGAGCCCGCACTTGTCGTTCATGAAGTTGTGGAGGTCCCGGCGGGCACGAGTCAGGCGCTGACGGAAGTTGTCCCGGCTGATGTCGAGCAGCTCGGCGCCGACGGCGTCACTCACCTCGAAGATCTCTCCGAGGATGTAAACGAGGCGCTGCTCACGAGCCAGACAGAGAAGCATCCCCGTGGTGCAGCTGATCTTCGCCTCATCCACCAGGAGTCGTACGTCGACGGGCAGGCCGTTCTGGTCCGGAGGGTCCAGGTCGGGCGTGGTGTCGAGTCCATGAGCGTAGCATCCAAAGGTCAGAGCCTCCGGTGCCCGCCGGCCCCGCCGGATGTTGAGGACGTGATTGACCACGATCCGGTAGAGCCAAGTCCGGAAGCTGCTGCGCCCCTCGAACGACGACAGAGTTGTGAGTGCCTTGATGAGGATCTCCTGGGTCGCGTCCTGGGCGTCTTGTGGATGGGAGAGCATGCGGAGCGCGATGTTGTAGATCCACGTCTGGTGACGTCCCACCAGTGTCTCCAACGCCTCACGCTCGCCCGACCTGGCGCGCGTCACGAGCAGATGGTCCTCCGGGTCGGTGGGAGCACTGTCGGCGAGGGGATTCGGGCTGCCCATCGTTTTGCCTCCTAACCATTAGACACGGATGGTGGCGGAGTGTGACAGGCGAAGCGGAAGCAGGCCTGGAGCCCCCGGCGTGGTTGAAATTCAGGCCGAGGTCCCACCATTATGCGACCGAGACGGCCGGCACGGCACGGGGCTTCCTCATGGCGCAGGCGACGACGACGCCGGAGAGGAGTGTGAGTGCCGCAACGAGATGTATCGCCGCCCCGAGCCCGACCAGATCGGCGACGACGCCCGAGAGCAGAGCGCCCACGGCGTAACCGAGGTCACGCCAGAATCGATAGACGCCGAGGCTCGTCGCCCGCCACGTGGGATGGGCGTAGTCCGTGATCGCCGCGAGCAGCGTCGGGTAGACCATTGCCGTGCCGAGTCCTTGCAGCGCCGCGGCGACCAACCAGGCCGCATACGCTGGAGCGAGCACGGTCAACCAGATCCCGACGGCCTGCACGATCATCCCGCCCGCGATCAGCTCCTTGCGCCCAACGCGATCTGACAGCGGCCCCGTCGCCACCTGGAGGACACCCCACACGATGGGATAGACGGCCTTGATGACGCCGATGCTTCCCACCGCGAGGCCGTAACTCGCGAAGAACAAGGGATAGAGGCCCCACGACATCCCGTCGTTGAGATTGTTGACGAGCCCCGCCTGGCATGCCGCGAACAGGCTCACGTTTCCGATGCTTGTCACGAAGAACACGTGACTGAGCGACGGACGGACGGCGCTCGCCGCCGCCGGCGCGGTGGCCGCCTCGATGTGCGCGTAGCCGCGCGTCTCCCTCACAAACAGCACGGAGACGGCCAAGCCGATCAGAGAGATCACGATCCCGAGATAGAACGGCTGCGGACGCAATGCAGAGTGAGCGGCTATGTAACCAGTGACCCACGACATTCCCCCCACGGCGAAGTACCCGGCGAACTCGTTCAGGCCCAGCGCGAGGCCACGGCGCTTCGGCCCCACGAGGTCGACTTTCATGATTACCGTCATTGACCACGCCATGGCCTGGTTGGCACCGAGCAAGACGTTGGCAAGGTCGATCCACCACCATGCCGGCGCATGGATAATGAGGAACGGCACCGGAAGGGCGAACAACCACCCGGCCACAAGGATCGGCTTGCGGCCGATGCGGTCGGACGCGCGCGCCGCGACGAGGTTGATGACCGCCTTCGTGACGCCGAAGCTGACTATGAATGAGGTGATGGCGGTCTTCGAGGTGAGCCCGAACTCCTGCTCACCGAGAAGCGGTAGCACCGTTCGCTCCAAACCGACCATGGCGCCCACGAAGGCGTTCAGCACAACAAGGAGGGTGAACTGCGGAAGGTTCTCCCGCAGTCCGAGCCGCATCTCGGTCATTCGCCGGTCAGGTTGCGCCGCCGGTTGAGGGCGAAGACCTCCGGCTGTGGCGGAAGGTCCGCCAGCACGAACCGCAGGAACTCCGCCTTCGACGTGAACTGGAGCGCGGGGTTGAAGCGGCGCTCGAAGCCGATCGTCGAGCCGGGCTTCCCGCTCAGGCCTTTGCCGCAGGCTGCGCCGCCGAAGTGCGCGGGATAGACCTCGATGTGATCCGGAAGCTTCAGCAGCTTGTCGTAGATACTCTCGTAGAGCTGCTCGGCGAGCGCCGCTTCCGCCCCCTCACCCAGGAGATCGGGCCGTCCCACACCCCCCGCGAAGAGCGTGTCCCCGGTGAGAACAAACCACGGCTCCGGCCCCCGCGTCCGGTCGGTCACGACGATCGACACACCATCGGGCGTGTGCCCGGGCGTGTGCAGGAACGTCATACGGACGTTCCCCATCTCGTGCTCTTCGCCATCCGTGACGCTCACGTGCGGGAAGTGGACGTCGGCCGACTCATGGAAGAACACCGGCGCGCCGGTGGCCGCGGCCAGCCGCCGGGCGCCCGAGACGTGGTCGGCTTGGATGTGGGTCTCGATGATGTGGGTGACGCGCATTGACTTCTGGGCCGCCGCTTCGAGGTACGGCTCGATCTCCAGCTGTGGATCCACCACAGCGCACGCAGGGGCACCGCCTCAGCCGAAGACGTAGCTGGCACACCCGGTCTTGGGGGCGAGGAACTGGCGGAAGATCATGGAGCGCTCCTCCTTCTTCACTTGTGTTACGCCGGATGCTGGTATAGGGTCCAATTCTTAGTTGGGATGAAAACCATAGGGAAAACCCGAAGGTGACGCTCCGCCAGTTCGAGGTATTCCTGGCCGTTGCCGGCGAGAGGAGCTTCAGCCGTGCGGCAAAGAAGATTCACTCATCTCAGCCTACGCTGTCCGAGCACGTGTCCGAACTCGAGCGCGAGCTAGGAAAGAAGCTATTTTTCCGTCGGGGCCGGGAGGTGACACTCACTGAAGCTGGGCGGGTTTTCGAGGAATACGCAGCCCGGGCCATCTCGGCGGTCGACGGCGCTCGTCAGGCGATTACGGAGCTCGACGGACTGGGCCATGGCTCAGTCCTGGTGGGCGCCAGCACCACTCCGGGACTGTACGTGATGCCGGGGATCATCGCCGCGTTCCGCGCGCGATACCCCGGTGTCGAGCTCAAGCTCCAGATCGCCAACTCACAGATCATCGAGGAGCGCGTGAAGGAACGTGAGCTGGACCTCGGCATCGTCGGCGGCCACACCGTCGGAAGCGGCGAGGAGTGCCTGGCTGCCGGACTGCTCGACGAATTGGTCCTCGTTGTCCCCGCCGGGCATCGGTGGGCGAAGAAGCGCGACATCGCGCCTGATCAGCTTGCCGGCGAGCCGATGCTCATGAGGGAACCGGGTTCGGCGACGCGGACCGTCACCGAGCGTGCGTTGCGGCGAGCGGGTGTGAAGTTCCAGGCGGCGATGGAGCTCGACCACACGGAGGCGATCAAACAAGGCGTGATGGCCGGCCTTGGTGTCTCCCTTGTCTCCATATATGCGGTTCAGGGCGAGATCGCTACGCGGCGTCTATCTGCGCTCCGCTTGCGTGGCGTGCGCATCCAGCGGCACTTTCACGTCATTCACCACGAGGCGCGACGTGTGACGGCGAGCGCGAGAGCCTTCATGGAACTTATGGAGCACTCGAGGCGCGTACCGCCAACCCACCGTAGGCCCGCGTGACACGGTTCGTAACAATTCCTGCGGTTCGTCGGCTGGAGGTGGCAGGTATTGGAATCGTTGCCTAAGGCGCTCCCTCGTCGTCCTGCTTCGCCTCGCGCGCTGCGCTCCGCGGCTCGGTCCATTTCACCGGAGCTTGACAAACGTTACCGTGGAAGGTAACGCTTATTCCTGGGGAAGCTTCGACGTGGTGGTTATGTCTTCATCTCGTGGAAGAGCGACCATCCACCTCGACACGTCCATGTATATCGGAACGGCAAGCTCGTGGTGAAGTGGGACTTGGACAACAACAAGCCGATGATGGGCGCGGCGTCGCGGAAGCTTCTGGACCTTATAAGAGACCTGGAGAACGAGGGGCGGCTATGAAGATTCGGACGGTCACGGTCAACAATCGACGGAAGGTCTTCGCGGTCAGAACGTCGAAGGGAGAGTTGGTCTACCCGTTTGCGAAGGCAGCTCCGAGACCGACAGACGACGATCCGATTGCCCGAGTGTGGATCGACAAGGAGCTAGCCTCGGAGGCCTTCACGTACGCGCTTAGATCGGGTTGGGAGGCCACGGTTCATATCGAGCAGGTCCTTGAGTACAACAAGGATCCCGATTACTTGCGAGACCAGCTCCTCTACCGATTGACGCTTGAGGCTCAGAAGCGAGTCGCGGCCAGCCGTTTACCGAAGCGTGAGATCATCCGCCGACTCAGGACTTCCGCGACCCAGTTCTATCGGCTCATGGATCAGACGAACTACCGTAAGTCCGTCGACCAACTCGTCTCCTTGCTGCAGATTCTCGACTGTGACGTCGATCTCGTTGTGCGAGCGAAGAGCGCATGACGATGCTCCGGACCAACTGGAGCGCGCAGCGCCCCAAAACGTGCCCAAAAACGTGCCCGCGACGGTCTAGGCTTGGCCCAAAACGAGCCCACGCCAGCCAACGAGCCACGCGGAAACCCCTCGGTAAATCAGCGATTCGCCGAGGGGTCCCGGCGTGAGTTACGGGCTCATAACCCAAAGGTCGCTGGTTCAAATCCAGCCCCCGCAACCATGAAGGATGAGGGGTTAGCGGACGCAGCAGCCGCTAACCCCTTTCGTTTACCCAGACTTCACCCAGGAATTGGTTTGGGTCTTTTCAGCCCGTCCGCCCCAGCTGACAGCGCCCGCACCGACCATTGATGAGCAAAAGGAACAGTCGGAACGTCGGGCGGACGGCCCGTAGGCCGCGCGCAGCTGCTTCGCTGTTTGCCATCCGATGTTCGCCGCTACCGTGGACGTGAGCCCGCGCTTCATGCGTCCAGAATGACGGCAGGCGCAGAAGCAATCGACCGTTACGGTGTAACGGTCTAGCGGCGACGGGTCTTGTGCTCGGGGTGCTTCTCCCGATGGGTCCGTGTTCTTGCGCGGGAACCGCACTTGCCCCCGCGGCAGTAGCGGCGGCGGAGAGCCTGAGCCTCATCAGGGGTCAGTGGACGGCCCTCGCGCGTGCCGAGGACGTCGCCGCATGCGTCGCAGACAGCGTAGAGAGCTTGCAGCGCGCTCTCGAAGCGGTGATACAAGTCAGCGCATTGATCCAATTGCGTGAGCGGATTCAAGTTCCTCGCGCGGACGCGGATCTCATTCTCTATCCTCATCAGGGCCCGCCATTTATCGGTGTCGATCCGTGCGATCCGAGCTGCCTGGCCGTATTCCTTCACCGCGAGACCCCGCGCGACCTCAGCGTCCTCAGCGAGGAGGAAATCAATGATGCTCCGCGTTCGGTCCTCTACGACCTTGATCATGAAGACGAGTAGCTTCCTTCGAGTCCAAAGGTCGGCGATTTGCTCGAGGAAAATCTGCGCGCGACCCGGATCTGCTTCACCGTCGAACGACGAGCGTCCTTTAAACAGACTGGTAGACAGACTGGGCGAAGCGACAAACACCGACGTGTCAAAGGGGGGAGTGCCGATCTTCAATAGAATCGGCTTGAACCGCGGACTCGGCGAACGGGGTGGTTTACGATCCCCCGAAGAGCGCCGTCGACGAGTGTCCATCCTGTAGATTTAGCAGCCCGCACATGGTTTCAACAAATTCTCGGTCGCTCGGACGGGCTCGGACCGAGGCGTCCACTCCTGAGTCCGTCCCGAATGTTCAGTCCCATCAAGATCAGGTTCGCCCCGCGGGCAAGGAGGAGGTCGCTAGACTGCGCGGCGACCTCGCGGACGTCGACCTTTTCACGGAGCAGTTAGGGCAGGACATTTTCAACGTTGCAGCAGCAGCCTTCGCCGCCGGCTTGACACCGGACCGGCCAGCACCTACAGTTGCATGCTTGAGTGGCCTGGGCTGGGAGGTGCCGGTGACCGTCAGAGTCGTCACCTTCGCTCTCGTGATCCTCCTGCTGTGTCCAGGCCTCCTGCCAGCCGAAGCCCGCAAGAGTGTTCTGTTTGTGTTCGACGAGGACAAGGACTTCCCGGGCCTGGCCATGGTCAATCGGAGTCTTCGCGAGACCTTCCGGTCAGAGCTCAAGAGCGATGTCGAGTTCTACAGCGAGTCGCTGAATCTGTCGCAGTTCAGGGACCAGGATCACGATGTCGTGTTACGCGACTCCTTCCGTCGAAAGTATGCTGGCACCCGCCTGGACCTCATCGTCGCGGTGATGGGGCCTTCCCTGGACTTCCTGCTGCGGCACGGAGAGGCGCTGTTTCCGGGCGTTCCGATCGTCTTCTGTGGAGTCGACCCATCCGATCTCGAGGGCAGGACTCTGAGCAAGAACGTCACCGGCGTGCTGGTCAAGCGCACCTTCGGGCCGACGCTCGACGTCGCGCTTCGGCTCCAGCCGGACACTCGTAGCGTCTTCGTCGTCGGCGGTACCTCGAAGTTTGACCGGCAGCTGCAAGCCATCGCACGCCACGACTTCAAACCGTTCGAGCGCCGCGCGGTCATCACGTATTTTACGACGCTGCCCATGCCCGACTTGCTCACGACACTGTCGACCCTCCCCCCACACAGCGTCGTTTTCTATCTGACTGTCTTCGCCGACGGTGCGGGCCGCGCGTTCATCCCCCACGAAGCTCTGTCGCTGATCACCGGCGCTGCCAACGCTCCCGTCTATGTGTCGCTGGATCAGTACGTGGGATTGGGGGCAGTGGGCGGCCACGTTTACAGCCTCGACGCCCACGGGCGTCACGCCGCGGAGATCGGGCTGCGCATCCTCCGAGGCGAGACTCCGGCTGGCATTCCCGTCATCGAGCCGGATGCTTATCGGGACATGTTCGACTGGCGTCAGCTCGAGCGCTGGGGACTCGACGAGAGACGGCTACCCGTCGGCAGCGTGATCAGTTTTCGGCCGCCGTCGCTCTGGCATCTGTACAAGTGGTACATCGCGGGCGGCGTGGGCCTGCTCCTCCTGCAGAGTGCCCTCATCGTCGGCCTGCTCGTGACCCGTGCTCAGCGCCGGCGAGCGCAGCTCATCCTGGCCGAGCGCCTCCAGTTCGAAACGCTGCTGTCCGAAGTCTCTGCGGAGTTCGTCACCGCGCCATCAACGGCGCTCGATCAGCGGATCGAGCACATGCTGCAGCGAGTGGTGGAGACGTTAGACCTCGATCGGGCGGCGCTGGCCGAGCGACAGAAGGGAGCGGAGACGCTGAGCGTCACCCACTCGTGGACGCGCGCCGGCTTCATGCCGGTCACGACACTTGTCGAGGCTGAAACCTTGCCCTGGATCGGGACGCGTTTGGCCCATGGCGACGCCGTCCGGATCGAGCGCCTCGACGCGCTTCCGGAGGAGGCCGCGAGCGACCGGCGGTATCTTGCCGAACGCGGCGTCCGGTCCCTGGCGGCGCTGCCTCTCGTCGTGAATGGCGCGGTCGTGGGGGCGCTCGGCTTCGGCCGGCTACGCGGGGAGCGGGCGTGGCCCGAGGAGCTGATGGCCCGGCTACAACTGCTCGCGGGCGTCTTCGCGAACGTTCTGGCGCGCCGCCGGGCGGAGGGCGTCGTACGGGAGAGCGAGGCCCGTCGGCGGCAGGCCGAGGAGGAGACGCTGCGCCAGCGTGACGAGCTGGCGCATGCGCTGCGGGTCGCGACCCTGGGCGAGCTGACCGCGTCGATCGCCCACGAAATCAATCAGCCTTTGGCCGCCATCGTGACGAATGCCAACGCTGCGCGTCGACTCTCGGCCATCGAGCAGGCGAAGCCACGTGAGGTCAATGACGCGCTCATCGATATCGCCGAGGATGCCAAGCGCGCCTCGCAGACGATCCACCGGCTGCTGGCCCTGTTCCGCAAGGAACATGCGGAGCGCGCCGCGGTGGACGTCAACGCGTTGATCGACGACGTGCTGGATCTGCTCCGGGGCGACATGCAGCGCAAGAACGTCGCGGTGCGCTTCACGCGCGGAGAGACGCTGCCGTCCGTCCTTGGAGATCCCATTCAACTCAGACAGGTCGTCATGAACCTCGTCGTCAACGCTGCAGAGGCCACTGTCCTCACCGCGGACGGCCCACGCGAGATCCGGATCGACGCCAGCCAGCCCATGGTGGGGCGCATCGCCGTCGCGATCCGTGACAGCGGAGTCGGGATCAAAGACTCCGAGCTGGAGCGAATCTTCGAGCACTTCGTCAGCACCAAGCCTCAGGGGCTGGGGATGGGGCTGGCGATCAGCCGCTCGATCGTGGAGGCGCATGGCGGGCGTATCTGGGCCACGCAGAACGATGCTCGGGGCCTCACGCTTCACGTCGAGCTTCCGTGTGACCAAGCCCCGACCCTCGAACCGTGACACTGAGCGCTGGTGGCGTCGCGACCGCGCCATCTAAACACGGGCGCGTAAACACCTTACCTGTGATGTCGGTCGTCGGATGGAATGGATCAAGAGCAGGACGCGGACCGAGGGCAGCAGGTACGGAAGACGGTTCATCTCCGGTTGGGGCGCCGCTGAACATCGACTCACATGAGCTGGCCGGCCTGGCCCACGCCGGCCAGTCCGTCCAGGTCGACGTCAAGCGCTTGAGACTCGGCGCCGGCCTAGAGCTGAGCGACCTCGGCTCGACGCCACATTCTGGCGAAAACACTTCGCCCGTCAGATGGTGTCCGGTTCGGGACGTGCGTGGCGCGTTGGCTCTAGTGTCGATTTGAAAAGGGCTCATAACCCAAAGGTCGCTGGTTCAAATCCAGCCCCCGCAACCAGCGAAAGCAAGGGGTTACGGTTCACGCCGTAACCCCTTTGGCGTTCTGTGGGTTCTCAGCCCAAAGGTCACTCTTTTCCGGCGCTGCAACCTGAATTGTCGCGCGCCCGTCCTGAACCTGAAGACTGGGACAACGCTGCCGGCGGGCGGCGAGCGCCACCATGAGACCTCAATCCCATGCAGTCGCAGGCCTGCGCCGAGAACGGCGGCGCGGATGGGGCCGCGGATGGGACCAAGGTCCTATGGGCGTCGGTCCTGCGCGACGTTAACGTGCCGTCGGCGCCGTCGTCAGCCGGTCTAGCGCGCCCGGAGGGTATTGCAATGCAGAAGGGCCTGTTTCACCAATCCGCTCGGCGCCAGCGCCCCTTGGCAAGCGGGTCAAAAAGGCATCCCCGGTGCTCACCATCTCCCATCGGCTCATGCCGCGCAGAGGAGACGCTCTCATGGATGCAGAACAACTGCGCCGCGAAGAAGCCCGTCGCAAGAACGCGTCGTTGCGGAAGCGAGGGCTCAGCCTCTCCGAACAGCGATCGGGATCAGTGCGCGAGGACTCCTGGGACACCTGCAACTCCTTCCTCCACGACGAGACCCGGTCGCGCGAGGTAGTGCTTCGATTTGGCTCGAAACGCCGCTGGGGCTCGGCTTGCCTTCGGCCGGGACGCATGAAACTCCAACGGATCGCGACCATCGCGGTGGCGTTCATGCTGATGGGGCCGACACCCGGACAGGCGGCGGCCGTCACAGCGAGCAATCCGTTGCTCCTGGCGATCGACCAGATGCTCCACATCTTCCGCGACGACACATTGAAAGACCGGTCCCAAACTCAGACGCGACGCCGGGCGCTCCGCGCAGTCATGGAGGGCGTCATCGACTTTCCCGACGTCGCCCAGCGCGCACTTGGCCCGCATTGGCAGGCACGGACTGAGCTCGAGCGCGGGGAGTTCGTCGCAATCTTCAAGGATCTGATGACGTATTCCTACATCGCCACGATGGAGACCTATGTCGGTCAGAACATGCGGCTCGTCGCCGAGAGTAAGAACGAAGACGTCACGCGCGTCGTCACGAAAGTCCGGGGCCGACAGGGGCGTCCATGGTCCGTGGAGTATCGCATGCACCGCCGCGAGGACCGCTGGCTGGTCTACGACATCTTCGTGGAGGGCGTGAGCCTCGTGGGCAACTATCGGGCGCAGTTTAACACCCTCGTTCGGACCTCCTCGTACGCCGAGCTGCTCCGACGAATGCGGGCGCGCGTCACCGAGCTGACGACAGCGTCGCGGGCGAGCGCTGGCGCCTCGGTGCATCGCGACCGCTCGCACGCCGAGCTTCAAGGATGGATGCGCGAGGTCGTGGTCCCGGCCATGCGATGAGTTAGGGCGGTCTGGAACACCCGGGCTCCTGGTAGCGGCCAATGGGTCATGGCGCGCGCGGCAGCGCCGCGGCTGCGCGCGGTCGTCGAGGAGGCCACCGCACTCACAGCAAATCTCGAGGGGCGCATGGCGCGCCTCGCTCAAGGCCTTTCCGGCATCTCTGTGCGGAAGTAAACCCGAAACGTCGCGCCGATGTCGTGCCGGCCGGTAACTTCGAGTCGACGATCGAACGGGCCACTTTCGGAGTCGAGTCTCCCTATACGACCGTGTCCTTCGGGCGCGCCGCTCCCCCGTTCGCGACGCACTCGACGGCCTTCCAGACCACGCTGGCCAGGGAGCTGGGGGAGCGCGTCGAAGAGTCGTCCCAGAGCGACGCCTCGGGCGGCTGAGGCAGGACGTTCAGCCGCGATGAGATCTTCTCGAATCAGACCTGGCGGCGTCGCTTGACGCGCAATTGGGCCAGTGAGCGAGAGAGCGAGGCATTGACGGACGCGAGCTCTTCGTCGGAGAGTTTTTCCTGTAGACGGGCTTCGGCGCGTTGCCGCGCTTCCTCGGCTTTCGCTTCGTCAATGCGGTCGGCGGGAATGGCGAGATCAGTCAGGATGGCCACGCGGCTGGTGGTGACTTCGATGAGTCCCTCGCCCGTGGCGATGAGCAGATCATGGCCGTCTTTGCGCACGATCATCTCGCCGGGCACCATTTGCGTCATCAGGGGAACGTGGTGCGGATAAATTCCCATCTGGCCTGCCACGCCTGGCAAGGTGACCATCTCCACGTCCTCGGCGTAGACCCGGCCAGCCGGCGTGACGATCTCCAGTCTCAGCGTGGTGGCCATCTGTGACCCGATCCCTCAACTCCGTCGGACTTCATCGATCCCGCCCTTCATGTAGAAGTCGCCTTCCGCGACCGCGTCGTGCTTGCCCTCCAGGATCTCCTTGAAGCCGCGCACCGTTTCGGCCACAGGGACTTGCTTGCCCTCACGTCCGGTGAACACTTGCGCCACGCTGAATGGCTGACTCAGGAAGCGTTGGACCTTGCGGGCGCGGAGCACCGTGACCTTGTCCTCCGATGAAAGCTCGTCCATGCCGAGAATCGCAATGATATCCTGCAGGTCTTTGTAGCGCTGCAGCACCTTCTGCACTGCACGCGCGATGCCGTAGTGCTCCTGGCCGACGATTTCGGGCGCCAGGGCACGGGAGGTCGAGGCGAGCGGATCCACGGCCGGATAAATCCCCAGCTCGGCAATCGCTCGCTCCAAGACGATGGTCGCATCCAGATGCGCGAAGGTCGTCGCCGGCGCCGGGTCGGTCAGATCGTCAGCCGGGACGTACACGGCCTGAAACGACGTGATCGAGCCTTTCTTGGTCGAGGTGATGCGTTCCTGGAGCGCGCCCATTTCCGCGGCGAGCGTCGGCTGGTACCCGACGGCGCTGGCGGTCCGGCCGAGCAATGCGGACACTTCGGAGCCGGCCTGAGAGAACCGGAAGATGTTGTCGATGAACAGCAGGACATCCTGGTTCTTCTCGTCGCGGAAGTATTCAGTGATGGCGAGGCCCGACAGGGCGACGCGCAAGCGGGCGCCGGGCGGTTCATTCATTTGGCCGTAGACCAGCGCAATCTTTGACGCGCCGAGGTTGTCCTGGTCGATGACCCCCGCCTCGGACATCTCCTTATAGAGATCGCTGCCCTCCCGGGTGCGCTCGCCGACCCCGGCGAATACCGACACGCCACCGTGGAGCTTGGCGATGTTGTTGATCAGTTCCATGATAACGACGGTCTTGCCCACGCCGGCCCCGCCAAACGCACCGACCTTGCCGCCCTTCAGGAACGGACAGATCAAATCAATGACCTTGATGCCGGTGGACAACACCTGTGGAGAAGTCGACTGGTCCACGAGGGAGGGCGGCGAGCGGTGGATCGGATAGTATTTCTCCGCCGTGACCGGCCCGCGCTCATCCACCGGGTGACCGCAGACGTCGAAGACTCGACCCATCACACCTTCGCCGACGGGCACGGAAATGGGCGCGCCGGTATCGATCACCTCATAACCGCGCTTGAGACCTTCGGTGCCGGACATCGAGATGGTCCGGACACATCTGTCACCGAGATGCTGCTGCACTTCGAGTGTCAGCTGGATGGCCTGGTCTCGAACTGTGTAGTCAACGGTCAGCGCCTGGTAGATGCCAGGGAGTGTGTCGGTGAATTCGACGTCCACCACCGGACCGACGACTTGAACGATCTTGCCTCTATTCATCGGCTCATCCCCGGTTTCGTGTTGGATCAATTGTTGGCGAGCTGGCCGCCGGCAATCTCCAGGAGTTCCTGGGTGATCGTGCCCTGACGCCGAGTGTTGTATTCGAGCGTCAGATCCTTGATCAAGTCGACGGCGCTGTCCGTGGCGTTCTTCATCGCCACCATGCGGGCGCTGTGCTCGCTGGCCTTCGCCTCCAGCATGGCCCGATACACGTAAATGTTGAGATAGTGTCCGAAGAGATAACCGAGTACCGTCTCCGCGCTGAATTCGAAGAGGACCTCGCCGGTATCAGCGGCGAGGTCCTCTTCGGACTCCGCACCGGGTATCTTCAGCCCTGTGATCTCACCGATCGGTAGAAACTCCACGACCATAGGTTGCTGGACCAGGGTGTTGACGAATCGTGTCGCGATCGTCAGGACCTGATCCACGTCGCCTTTCAAGAAAAGATCGCGCGCGAGACCGGCAATCGGACGAGCCTCCGCAAACCGCGGCGAGTCGCCAAAGGTGAACTCTGCGGCCAGCTGCCGGCCGGTCCGCGCGACGAACTGGGCCGCCCGCTTTCCGGCGGTGATGAACAGGGTCGTCGCGGGATCAAATTGCGCGGCACTACGGAACAGGTTGCTGTTGAGGGCCCCGCACAACCCTTTATCCGTGCCGAACAGTATGACGGCACGGGTTCGCACGTCGCGGACCGCCTGCAGCGGGTGGGTGAAATCGCGGGCGTGAGTCGTCGCCTTGCGTTGCATGCGATAGAGCAACTGCGCGAAGGGCCGCGTGAGCAGCGTGGCGTGTTGGGCCTTTCGCATCTTCGAGGCGGCAACCGTCTGCATCGCTCTGGTAATCTGCGCAGTGCTCCTGACGGACTTGATGCGCCGTCGGATGTCACGAGGGTTGGGCATAACGCAGCTCGGCGATGGTCACTTCCACGTCTGGGTGAACACGTCGGCGATGGTCTTCAGGTCGGCCTTCAGCGCATCGCTGAGCGCAGCTTCTTGCTTCAGCGTAGTGAGCACTTCGACATGCCGCGTGGTCAGAAAGTCCGTGAACGAGGACTGGAACGCCTTGACCCGCTCCACTGGGACGCCATCCACGTAGCCACTCTGCACTGTCCAGATGATGGCCACCTGGACGTCGACGGGGATCGGGTTGTACTGCGGTTGTTTGAAGATCTCCATGACGCGCTTGCCTCGCTCGATCTGCGCCTGCGTCTTCGCGTCGAGGTCGGCGCCGAATTGCGCGAACGCCGCCAATTCCCTGAATTGCGCGAGGTCCCCCTTGAGCTGCCCAGCGACCTGCTTCATGGCCTTGGGCTGCGCTGCCGACCCGACGCGCGAGACCGACAGGCCGATCGAAATCGCCGGACGCACTCCCTGATGAAACAGGTCGGTCTCCAGATAAATCTGCCCATCGGTGATCGAGATGACGTTGGTCGGGATGTACGCCGACACGTCGCCTGCTTGCGTTTCGATGATGGGCAACGCCGTCAGCGAGCCGTTCCCATGCTTCTCGCCGACCCGCGCCGCTCGTTCGAGCAACCGGCTGTGCAGGTAGAACACATCGCCGGGATAGGCTTCGCGACCGGAGGGCCGCTTCAACACGAGCGATACCTGCCGGTAGGCCACCGCGTGCTTGGAGAGGTCGTCATAGACGATCAGCGCGTCCATGCCGTTGTCCATGAACCACTCGCCCATCGCCGCACCGGCAAACGGCACGAGGTACTGGTTGGCAGCCGAGTCGGAGGCCGGCGAGGCCACGACGATGGTGTACGGCATGGCGCCAGCTTCTTCGAGCGTTGCAATCACTCGGGCAATGGTGGACTGCTTCTGACCGATCGCCACGTAGATGCAGTAGAGCGGGCGGTACGAATGGTCGCTGGCCGCCTCGGCCGCCTTGTTCAGCTGCGCCTGGCTGATCATCGTGTCCAGACAGATGGTCGTCTTGCCGGTCGCGCGGTCGCCGATGATCAGTTCGCGCTGGCCCCGGCCAATGGGAATCATCGCGTCGATCGCCATGATGCCCGTCTGCACCGGTTGGTCGACCGACCGCCGACGGCTGATGCCGGGCGCGATCTTCTCAACCGGATAGGTAGTGTCACTCCTGATCGGACCTTTGCCGTCTACGGGCTGCCCTAGCACGTTCACGACCCGCCCCAACAGGCTCTTGCCCACCGGCACTTGCAAGAGCTGGCCGGTGGTGCGAGCTTCGTCACCTTCCTTGAGGTGGGTGTAATCGCCAAGGATGATCACGCCGACTTCGGTCTCTTCGAGATTCAAGACCAGGCCGGTGACGCCGTCGCCCAGGTCGATCATCTCGTTGAGCATGGCGTCGCCCAGGCCTTCGATCTTGGCGACGCCATCGCCGAGCTCGCGGATGCTGCCCACATTCTGCTTGGCGGTCGCAGTCCGCGCGCCCGCAAGTTGCGCTTCAATCTCCGTCAGCAGGTTGCCCATGATTCCCTCGCCTCGAAGACTCTTTCCAGCGCGGCCAGTCCGGCCCGCACACTGCCGTCGTACACGTCGCTGCCCACCTGGATGCGTATCCCGGCGATCAACGCCGGGCGATAGGCGAAGGTCGTGGTGAGTGTCTGGCCGTACCGCCGCTTGAGACCGGCCTCGATGGCCGCCTGTAAATCCCTGGGCAAGAGTGTCACGCTCTCAATGGTGGCCGTGTGCTGGGCCAGGTCGAGTTTCACCAGCCGCGCAAAATGTGAAAGGACGGCCGCGCCGTCACGGCGACCGGCGGTGACAATGCGTTGCACGACCCGCCGCACACGGTTCTCATCGAGCAAGCCATTCACGAGACACAGGCGGAACAGTCGCTTGGCTTGGCGTTTCGACCCTCTGTTGATTCTCATGGCTATGCGGCAACCTGCCTCGCGGTCTCCTCGGCCAGGCGGCGCTGATCTTCCGACGTCAGAATCTTGCCGGTCACGGCGGTGGTGGCCAGCATCACCAGCCGGCCGACCTCGCGTTTGAGCTCGGCAAGCATACGGTCATGCTCTCGGACGGCGGCTTCGCCTGCCGTGATCGTGATTTGATTCGCGGCCACGATGGCCTTCTGCGTTTCCCGCTCCAGCACGCGAGCGGCTGCGGCCCGGGCTTCGTCGATGAACTTCGTCGCCTCGGCATTCGCCTGCGCCATGACTTCGTGCCGCTGGGCCTCGGTCCGGGCCAATTCAGCGGTGATTTGCTCGGCATTGGCCAGACCCAGCGCGATTTGTTGACGCCGTACTTCGAGCATCTTGAGCACGGGCCGATAGGCGAAGCGGTAGAGGATGAAGCACACGATGCAGAAGCTGGCGACCTGAGCGAGCAGATGAGGCCAATCGACGCCGAAGGTCGTGACAATCCGTTCGGGACGTCCGCTATCCACCAGCTGGGCTTGGGTCACCGACAGAAGAACGTTTCTCATCATGCGGTCTCAGTCCTCAGAGGTGGTGTGCGGCCATTCGCTCTGCCCAGCCCTGGAGAGCTTGGGCCCAGGCATCTCCGCCTACCTCACCAGGAAGAGGGCGTAGAACACGATCGCTTCAGCGAACGCGATGGCCAGGATCGACTGGACCAGAATCTGCGTTGCCGCGCCCGGATTACGTCCCACTGCTTCCGAAGCTTTCATGCCGATCAAACCGACTCCGAGGGCGGCGCCGAGCGCGGCCAGGCCAACGTGAAGGCTTGCGGTCATGTCATTCTCCTTTCTCTTCCCGTGATGCCGCCGAACAATCGCTATCGGTGTGTGCCCGCAACGTCCTGTTGTCCATGCTGACAAACAAGCAGAGTGAAGACCGCGCACAACAACATGAAGACCAGGGCCTGCACCAGGCCCACGAGCAATTCCATGAAATAAAACGGAATCGGCAGCAGCCACCCGAGGCTGGGCACCACCCGGGACATGGCTTCCAACATGTTTTCCCCGGCAAAGATGTTGCCGTAGAGACGGAAGCTCAGGGAGACCGGCCGGAAGATGATGGAAACTATCTCCAAGCAGCCGGCGGCGAAGAACACGACGATCATCAGCACCTTCATCAAGCCACTGCTGACGCCCTTGGGTGCGAACAACTCTTTGAGGAAACCACCCGGACCGACTTCCTGCACAGCCCAGACAATCCAACAGGCGAAGAACACGAGAGCCATGGCGAGCGTCAAGTTGAGATCAGCATTCGCCCCGCGCAAGAGCGGCCGATCGACCACGAAACCATCGGCGGTCTGATGTCCCCATCCAATCGTGCCGACGCCGGGGATGAGGCCCACCCAATTGGCGGTCAGGATGAAAATGAACACAGTGGCGAAAAACCAGAATGTGCGCTTGATCAAGTGCGAACCGATGATATGTTCGAGAAAATCGTAGAGACCGCCGACGAGCCATTCCAGAAGATTCTGGGCTCCCCCCGGAACGCGTTTCATGTCCCGTGTTGCGGCGCGGGCAAACGTGATCAGCCCCACCGCCACGATCCAGCTCACGATCATCGAATTGGTGATAGGGAAGCCGAAGGGGCGAGCGATCTCGACCGCTCTTTGAGGCAGGCCGTGGTCCCCCGATTCAGCGATCGCCGAAGGCAAATCGCGTGTTACGCCATTTCCACGGCCACCCCGTTCGTGCGGCGACGTGGTGGGGCCAGGCGGCGGTGCTTCGTTCCGCGCCGATGCCGCGTGGGCGCCTCCGCCCATGAACGAAACGGCCAGAAGCAGTGCGAACGTGATATTCCGTGTGAGCCGAATCCCGCGATCATCTGCGCCTTCTCCGCCGGAACGATTCCGGCCGAAATCGGCGGCTCCGGTGTCGGGCGGCGCGAGCGGCTGGCGGCCGAGCGTTGCCGCTACGGGCATCGATCGGCCCTCTGTGGCGCTCTGTGTGCTAACGACGGTTCTCCTTCAGTGGCGGCCGGTGCGACGGTTTCGCAATTTCGGAGTCTCGACCCACGCAATAAACCAGTAGCCGTTGCGGACTGGATATTGGACCTTAGTCCGATGGCCCTGAGGGGGAAAGAGTCGACGCATTCCTTTTCGCTTCGGACGTTGAACCAACGTTCGATGTTGACTCCACTGAAGTCGTGCTCGTGATGACATTCGCCGTCGAGAGGTGCGGGGCCGCGCGCGCGCGAAGAGGCGAGCCCGATACCTCGGGATCCTCGGAAATTACTCCCAGGCGCAGACGCGCGTTGTGATGCAGTTCTCTGGGAGCGGATGACGTGTCGCCCGTGACGAGGATATTCCCGAGATCTCCGCGCGTGCACGGACGTCGGGTCGATGCGTCGTACGCCGGCTTCGAGCGGCGTTTTGAGCTCGTCTCGACGTGCTTGTGATCCGTGACATGGCGAATGGCGGCTGCAACGAGGGGATGCTCGCCGGCAAGCGAACTCAGGCTGATCTCGAACGGAGACTCCGACGCGTCGTTTCTCCGTGCGAACAGGTCGAGGTCGCTGCCCACTCGGCGGCCGCCGAGATTGTCCGCATATCGACTGTGGTCGATGTGTCGTGCGCGGAAGCGCTCGGGCAGCCGCAGCTCGCTGCTTTGCCGGCACGCCCAGTGACAGGGGTTCTGAAGGCTTCGTCCCGCTCGAGGTACGCCCGGGTCACCCCGGGCTCCACGCCGCTCTCGCTCGGCTGCCGGCTGGACGTCGTGAGGGCCAGAGCACCCGCGGCGGCCTCCAGGGCGACAACCGCAGGGTCGACGCGAAGGCAGACGTAGCCGGCCACCGCACCGGCCCCGAACCCGGGGGCGAACACGAGCCGCGGCCGGTCGATGATCCCCGCCGCAACGGCGTCGTGGATCGCAATGGGGATGCTGGCGGACGACGTGTTGCCGACCCGCGCGATGTTGAAGTATAAGCGGCCAGGGTCAAAGCCGGCGTCCTGGGCAAGGCCGGCCACCATGACCTGATTGGCCTGGTGCGGAACGATCAACTCGATGGCATCTATCATGGTGCCCGGTCTGCCATCGGGGTGGGGCAGGATCCTCAGCTCGTCGAGCATCTGGGCGAGGTAACGCTTGACCAGCGCCTTGACGTCTGGCCCATAGACGGTCATTCCGTGAGCGAACTCCGGATTTGGCCAGACGATCGACTCCACTTCGCTCATCGGACCGCTGGCATACGTCTGGAACACCTCGATGTCGGGACGTCCGGCCGCGCCCGCCGGCCCGACGACCAGCGCCGCTGCGCCGTCGCCGAACAGCATGCGTGAGGCGCGCACCGTGCCGACCTTGTCGGAGAACTTTTCGACTGCGACGACGAGCACCGGACACTTCACCTCCTGGAGCAACCGGATCGCTTCGGCGAGACCGTAGGGCAGGCCGGCGCATGCGGCGACCACGTCGTAAGAGGCGTGGGTCTGGAAGATCCCGAGCCGAGCCGACAGCAAGGTGGCCGCAGACGGCATCGGCCGGGCGCTCGTGCAGGTGCACACGATCACGCCGCCGACGTCGCGGGGTTGCCGTCCGGCCTTGGCCAGGGCCGCCCGGGCCGCCCGGAGGGCCATGTCGTCCAGACTCAGCTCGGAATACCGCCGCTCGACGATGCCCGTCTTGCGCTCGATATCATCGACCGTCATGGGTGACCACCACGCGGCCGTGTTCCGTATCAGATCTGTATTCGTGCAGACGAGCTCACCCTTGTACACCGCCAGCGCCTCGAGGCGCGGCATGACCGTGAAGCGCCGCCGGACCTCGACCGGAGCCAGCGGCGTGGCCGGAGCCTCGACCGCGACAGGGATCGGCCGGCTCCGCCGTGGGCGGCAGGGCGCCTGGCCGCGGTGGATGAAGGCGGCAATCTGCTCGTCGCGCGGGTAGAGGAGGATGACCACGTCGTCGTCCCGCAGCCGGCCGACCTCGACCACCTCCCGTGCCTGCGGGTCCCAGCGGAACTCATTGCGGAGGATCATGACCTGCCGCATCAGCGCTTCCAGCTCGGGAACGGAATGGCCGAAATTGAGGACATCCTCCTCGCTGTAGCGTGGGTAATCGGCGTCGTAACCGGACAGTCGGTAGGTTCGGCTCTCCGGATCGGCTAGCGCCTGGGCCACCGTGGGGTTGCGCGCGGCGACGTCGACGCCGCCGCCCCGACGGCTGCGAACCATTTCGATCAGGAGCCCGAAGACGGTGTCTTCCAACCGCGCATCCCAGGCGGTCGGCAAGGCGCGGTAGGCGGCTTCCAGGATGCGGGCGAGCGGTCCGGCGTCACCCGGCGGGACGATGGGAAGGAAGACGTCGGGCCGAGCCCGCGGCGTGTCTCGCCAGCGGGTCGGACGCTTCTCGTACATCGTCAGGGCGTACCGGTGGCTCCAGTAGAGATTCGACACGACGTCGCGTAAGAGCTCATAACGCGACCGGTAGTGTCCGGATGTGGCACGGGCGACGAGATCGTCGTGAGTCCGGCACTTCCCGTCGAAGTCCCGCTTGATCACCGCCTCGAAGTCCTCGAGGCCGGCGAAGACGCCGAAGTCGAGTCGCGGGAAGAAGTTCTGCGGGAAGACGATGCGGCCATGACGATTGACGATGAATCCGCTCATGACCTTGGACCCGGTCACCGGTGCGACTCGGTTCGTCCCAGGACAGTGTCGGCGGCAGTGAGGTCCGGAGTCGGGACGCTGGCGAGCGGGTGTCGGAGCGGGCCGGCGGACCAGGCAACCTGCGGCAGCTCCACCACGGCGATCCGGACCTTTCCCTGTTCCGCCAGCATCGAGACGATCGACCGCACGGCGTCCTCCGACATGGCGACGCCGGCGGCGATCTGCCCCAGCGTCAGGCGACCGCCGCCCTCGGCGAGGACGGTCAGCACAGCGTCGTCGACCTCCGCCCACGCATTGCCCTCGAACGGCCGGCCGTCGATCTCGATGAACACGTGCGACTCCCGTGAGGCTGCGTGCCAGATCACGGTGGCAACGACGCCGGTTCGCGGGTCGAGCCCCTGCCATATCCCGCCGCTCGTGGCGTGGCTCCGATTGTCCTTCGCGATCTCCCGCTTGTACTCCTGGAAGCCGGCGTCGGTGAGCGCCCGCATCACGTGGTCGGGGTCGGCGACCCAGGCGTGTTCCTCGGCCCGCCATCTCATCTCACCCCGACGCTCGAGCTCGTTCAGAGGTCGCATGGGAGACTTCCGCTCACGGCTCGCGGTCGACGATCATGGCGATGCCCTGTCCGCCGCCCATGCACAGCGTCGCCAGCCCGAGCCGTCGCGAGAGAGCATCCGAGCCATGGCCGCGATCTCGCCCGGCTTCGACATGTCCGCCGCGCTGTAGGCGACCGCCGTGCCGCGCGCCGCGACGTCGGCGATCGCGGTGTCGATGGCGGCCTTCGAACCGAAGCCGTTGAGCAGCACGGCGGCCCCGTACGTCGCGAGAGTGCGCGCCACGCCGAGACCGATGCCGCTCGTCGAGCCGGTCACGACCGCCACCCGATTTTTTTCAACGTGAGGCCGTTCACAGGAGTTGTGGTCATGGCGGTCATCGCACCACGGCAGGGCGTCGGTCACCATTGGACCTAGGGCCTACGGCGCGCTGCTGACCATCACGGGCGCAGTACGGCCTGGCGGATGCTGCCCACGCTCTGTGAGCGACGGGGGTCGGCCTCGACGCCGAGCGAAGCGGCGCGCCCGTGCAAAGAGGGGAATCCGCTACACCGAGTTCGTGCCGTGCACGGCTGATGAGGGTCTCACCGTGCGGCGGCGCGAATAGCCGGTGGCCAGCGAGCGTCGGACGTCATAGAGGCCGCAGAGAGGGGGTATCCGAGCGTCGCCATCGTCGACGATGATGGGTCCATTCGCAAAGCCCTCCAGAGGCTGCTCACGGCGTGCGGGGCCACCGTGACGACGTTCGCTTCCGGGCAGGACTTCATCGATTCGATGTCGGCGTACCGTCCCGATTGCCCGATCCTCGATCTCGACATGCCGGGAATGACCGGCACCGACGTTCAGCGGCGGTTGACCGAGTCCGACATGCGGGTGCCGGTCATCATCATCGCTGGACGTGACGACCGGGAAACCGAAGCTCGCTGGCGTGCGGCCGGCGCCGCCGCGTATCTCCCCAAGCCCATCGACGAGAGGATCCTGCTCGACACCCTCGCGATCGTGGTCCGGAAGGACTGATGGACGCCCTCGGCATGCGTGAGTCGGCCCCAGCGTGTTGGACCAAGGTCTGATTGTTCGGTCCGTCCTCGTGCCGGCATGGTGCTGGAGAATGACGCCGGAACGAGGAGGACGACGACGATGGAAGAGCGTAGAGGATTCATCCGCATGCTGATCACCGTAGCCGTCGTGGCCCTGGCGGTCGGCGCGGCCCGAGCGGCGGACGATACGACCGGGAAGGTGACGATCGAGAGCATCTCGGCCGCCGCCGGGCTGGGGTTCACGTGGGGGACTGGCGTCCTCGAATACCGTGGACAGCAGTATCCATTCATGGTGAAAGGCTTCAGCGTCGTGGACGTCGGCGTGTCGCAGCGGGTCGCGAGAGGCGAGGTGTACAACCTGAAGAGCGCGGAAGATTTCGAGGGCACGTTCATGGCCGCCATGGCCGGTGCCACGCTAGGTGCCGGCGCGGGAGCGGCGGCGATGCGCAACCAGAACGGCGTCAACGTGGTGTGGACGGCCTGGAATCAGGGCCTGAGCTTCTCGCTGGCTCA
>Ga0209268_1000333_pt1 | contig 26018 bp, 22 predicted proteins | sample GraSoiAngelo_143_FD_185900 | JGI IMG/M metagenome (GOLD analysis project Ga0209268, IMG submission 185900) | Grasslands soil microbial communities from the Angelo Coastal Reserve, California, USA - 14_1009_02_30cm (SPAdes) (version 2) | ecosystem: Environmental > Terrestrial > Soil > Grasslands ... | reverse complement strand
AACCTCAACGGCGGAGTCGTTGCGAGTTCAGGCGTGGAATTGCGCCTCGTGGCCGTAAGCCTCGACAGCGGAGCGATCCGCTACATTACCCAGGACGGTCACGTGTTGGAGACCGATGGTAGGCCAGTGGCCGGCGCAGATCCGACCGTGTGTCCGGCGGAACGGGCCGCCTACGAAGCTGCGATCCAAGCACGTATGGATCTTTTGGAACGGAGCCACACGGAACGGACGAATCTTTCCGAAGAGCTGAAACGTGCCGCCGCCGAAGTCCTAAAGGCCCGCACTCGGCTGGGTCAGTGCACGACCCGTGCTGGCAGCAAAAGGCTTGTGGTCAATGTCGCCGACGGCGTGATCGCGTCGGCGTCCATTCCTTGTGTCTTTCCGCCGGTCGTGCTCGGTAACGAAAGCTACGTCGACGGCGGTGTTCGATGGGTGCTGCCCCTCAAGGCGGCCTTGGACTTCCCGAAAACGGAAGCCATCGTGGCCATCAACGCGTCGCCTGCCGGCGTGCCGTCGGCGAAGCTCGCATATCGTAACACGAATCTACTCGATATTGCGGAGCGATCTGTTCTTGACATCCTCCTCTGGGAAATCCAGGAGCGACATTTAGAGGTGGCAAAGCTAGAAGCACTTCAACACCGGAAGAAGGTGTGGGTGGTCACGCCACGCGCCGACGTACACGACACTCTGACGATCGATCCTGGGCTCATCGACATTAATATCGGCTATGGGTATATGTGTGCGGCCGACGTCGTGACGAACTTCCCGTTTGCGCCGCTGCCGCTAAGCAACATCCACGGCGATTTCGAAGCACGTAACGGCCGCATAATCAGGCGGCCACCTACCCCAGCAGAGGGTATGTTTGTTAACGAGGCTGCGAACCCCACGTTGGCAGCGCTCGCCGATGCGATTGCCAAGTGTCGGCGACGATGTTGGGAGCTCGAATACAATGTATTCGGTGCGCTTCCCGGCGACGCGCCGTTCGACCCGCGGTACGAACTTAAACGCGTGCCGAGTCCGCAAGACTTAGACGAGGTTCGGCTGTTCAAGTCCCTGCTCTTCGTGCTCGTCGCAGCTCGTCAAGAGTTGCACGGAAAACTGCCGCCCGGGGCGGCGAGTTGGGCAGACAGCTGGGAACGGCATAGGTGGGCGCCGTCCGATGTTCCAGGAGTAGGAAACACGCCCTGGAGCGCGTTTGTCAGCCCTGCCGGGAATAGGGTAGCTGCAACGCGACCGACGGCTATGCTGGTAAAGGCGCCGGACAAGGATCCGGTCTATCTATTGACTCCATTCAGGTGCTGGATCACATCGCCGGAGGCACTCGCTCGGGTTAACGTCGGTGGGGCAGCTGTGAACGAGATTCCCGCCGAATATCTGGATGCTCTCCCAAAGGGATCAGACATATTGTAGTCTGAGAGCGGATATCAAGCAATCAGATGCTTTCGGACTGTCCCGCCGCAGAAGCGCGTGGGCGGACTTTATGTTGTAACCTGTTCTCCGTGCCTCACTGCGCACTGGACTTGAGCCACTCGGCTCCAGAACTGCAGCGACCATTCGGATTGGTGCGAGCGTAATTGTAAAAAGTGCGCACGAAGGCAATTCGATCATCAGTATAGGGTGCCTTCCAACCTCCGGGTTCAGCCGTCACCCTTAGCTGTGTGGCGGCTTTTTGTTTGCTCAAAAAAGTCCGGAACTTTGGTTTCCACTTCCTTTAGTGATGTGTATGAAAACTTATTATTGGTTTAATCGAAATCGTTTCCTATCACATCTGCGCAGAAGTTTTTTCGCACTGGCAATTGCTGGCGCATCATTAGCGTTGTCGAGCGCTGAAGCTGACCCACCCGGAACCGCAACCGGAGGGTTTAATCCCTGTTTCACACGAACTAGTGTTCGCCAAGCCGATGGAAATTTGATTGTCACGTTCAGCGTTACTACAGACGTTGGTGGCAACTTCATCGGACGCCTCGAGGGCACTGAGCTAGATGTAATTCATCCCGACGGTTCCATAACGCTCCACGGCACCGCGCTGTTCGCCGGTTCACTTAACGGCGGTCCGTCTGGCACGTTGGTCTTCACCTACAATGGCATAGGCAACGCTCTGACCGGCCACGAAACTTTGCATATTGCCGGCCGCCAAGGAACTGACGGTCTTGCTGATGTGTATTTTCAGGGAACGGCTGAGGGTGATCTAGGCAGCGAATGCGACGGCGACTTTGGGGGACACGGTACTTATAACGGACATCTTCTGTTTGCTCCCTAACTCGACCATGTAAAAGATGCAGTTCACAATAAGCCGTCACGCTTCACCGCGTGACGGCTTTGCGTTTGAGAAGACCTCTTGAGACCAGGGCTTATAGCTACTCAACTCTCTCCAATAGCTGTTCGCAATTGACTCTATGATGTTCAACAAAAGATAACGGAGAAAGCGAAGATCAGGAATCCAAGTCTCACGCAACGCTTTGTTGCCTTCGTTTCCTTCTGTTTGTCGCCCTTACCGCAAATCGGGTGCCGACCTTAGCGCGTTGGTTCGGCTGTCTCCTCGGAAGGCTCTTCGCCGATCTCTTCTTCAATTTCACGTCGCCAGTCGCGCGAGAGCCACGGTCGAAGAAATCCGTACAGCAAGTATGAAAGAAAAAGAACCGCCGGCATCCATTCGTAATTCATCACTGTGAAAATGAGAACAAGAATGATGATGAGAAAGCGTGGGATCGATTTCTTTGTCTTCCAATTCACCGCCTTGAAGCTCGGATATTGAAACCGGCTGAACATCATGAAGGAAAGAAAAAGCAGTAACGGCGGCAGGACGAAGCGCCAATTGCCGAGGTGATGTTCGCCCTCCGCGAGCCAAAGGAGGAACAGTGTGATCGATGCAATCAGACCGGCCGCGGCCGGAATGGGAAAACCCGTGAAAGTGTCTGGGTGATTTGCTCCATCATTTTTCGCCGTGGCAGAATTGAAGCGGGCCAGCCGAAGTGCTCCGCACATCAGGTAAATAAACGCAATGATCCAGCACGCACGGGGGAACTCCTGCAACACGACGCGGTAAACCATCAACGCGGGGGCAAGCCCGAATGAAACAATGTCCGCCAGTGAATCGAACTCGCGGCCGAACGGAGTCTCGTGTCCACCCAAACGTGCAATGCGTCCATCTAGAAAATCAAAGACGAACGCCCCGAGCACAAACCAGATTGCGGTGTGAAAGAGATCACCAGCTGCATCGGGATTAGACGCTTGTAGCAGCGCACCCTCAAGAATTTTGAGCGTCGCCGTGAATCCGCAAAACAGGTTTCCCGCCGTCATCAAATTCGGCAGGAGATAGATTTTCGAAGGTTGTTCGTTCATCTTTCGCTGTAAGAAAAGCTAATCGGCTTCTCTGGCTGACGGACCTTGGTTCTCCATTTAAACAACATTGTCATTCTAAGCGGAGCGAAGAATCTCTGATCATGGCTCGGTCATCGGAAGAAACAACCAGAGATGTTTCGCTTCGCTCAACATGACAGAAAAGGGCGGCACAGCCTATCGGGAATCTGCCACGTCTTCCGCCGCAGTTACAGCGTCCGGAAGTCGCGCGATGACTGTCGATCCTCCGGAAACGTGATCGCCTGTTTTCACTAGGACTTCAGCTTCGAGCGGTAAATATAATTCCGTCCGCGAACCGAAGCGAATCATCCCGAAGCGTTCCCCCTTTTTCAATTCATCTCCAACATTTGACCAGGCCACGATGCGCCTGGCAATCGCGCCGGTCAGCTGTCTCACGACAATCGTTCCTCGCAAATTTTCGAACGCCCATGTCATCGCTTCATTTTTCTCAGAGCAATGTGGATCGCGAGCATCGAGGCAGAGACCCTCGTGATGCTTACGATAAACAATGCGTCCAGCGATCGGAGCTCGATTCGTGTGAACGTCGAAAATTGACAGGAAAATTCCTACGCGACGCATTTTTGTTTTTAGAACTTCCTTCTCATCCAGTTCAACGATGTCGCTGACCCTGCCATCAGCCGCGGCAACGATTAGATTCGGATCTGCCGGCACAGGACGATCCGGGTCCCGGAAAAAGACGACGGTAAAAAGAAAAAACGCCAGAAAAATGAGCGACAACCACCCCGAAATAAACCAAGTCGCCACTGCCGCCAAAGCCAAAATCAGAAGAATCCAGCCTGCTTCCAAGAGGGTTTGCGCGCGCATTACAGACCGCATCTTCCGGGTTCAAAATCGCATGGTCAAGCAGCGAGAAAAAAGGCTCAGGAGCCGGTCCCCCTGGCAGCTCTCGGCGGATACAATATCTTGAGTTTAGGTTTGGTCTTTGGCCCAATCCCTAGCGCAAGCAATCCAGAATTACGCGCGAGATATTAGTTGTTCATCGGGACATTTTGGATATCCTCTTACGAGGCTCCTTCCGGCCTTAATCTATGCTAAAAACCCAAGAAGAAATTCCAGTCGAAAAATCGGCTGGCGGGGGATCGACTGGAATTGACGCGGCACAAAAGTACGACGCCGCGCAAATCGATAAATTGGAAGGCCTCGAAGCGGTCCGAAAACGGCCTGGAATGTTCATTGGCGACCCTGATGAGAGGGGTCTGCACCATTTGGTTTTCGAGGTGCTGGACAATTCGATCGACGAACATCTCGCCGGATTTTGCACAAAAATAGAAGTGACCGTCCACGTCGATGGATCGCTGTCTGTGCGCGACAATGGCCGTGGAATTCCCGTAGATATTCACCCCAAATGGAAAATGCCGGCGATCGAGTTGGTGCTAACAAATCTCCACGCCGGCGGAAAATTTGGACAGGGCGCCTACAAATATTCGGGCGGTTTGCACGGCGTCGGCGCGAAATGCACGAACGCGCTTTCGGAATGGTTCAAGGTGGAAGTGTCGCGCGACGGCAAGGTCTACCACATGGCTTTCGCCAAGGGAAAGACGACGGACAAATTGACTGTCATCGGCGAAGTCAAAAACAAAAAGACCACTGGCACACTGATCACGTTTCTTCCGGACCCGACGATTTTCACCATCACGACGGAGTTCAAATTCGAGCGTCTCGCAACGCGGTTACGCGAACTGGCGTTTCTCAATCCGGGTTTGGAAATCACGCTTACGGATGAGCGCAACGACCCGGCCAAGATAGAAAAGTTTTTCTACAAACACGGCATCGAAGAATTTGTAAAGCAGCTCGGCGAAAACAAACAGGTCCTGCATCCGAAGCCGATCGTCATCTCGCGACAGCGTGATGAAGTGTTTCTCGATGTGGTGCTCCAATACAACGACAGCTACAACGACCAGATTTTACCTTTTGCCAACTCAATCCCGAATCCGGATGGTGGCACGCATCTGACTGGCTTCCGCACAGCGCTCACTAAGGCCGTCAATCAGTACGCGAAATCAAGCAATTTTCTCAAAGAGAAGGACCCTTCGATCTCCGGAGACGACGTGCGCGAAGGATTGATTTGTGTGCTCAGTGTCAAGTTGCCCAATCCGCGTTTCGAATCGCAGACCAAGGTGAAGTTGGTCAACACTGAGATCGACGGCATCGTAAACTCAGTCGTCTACGACGGGTTGATGACTTTTTTTGATAAGAACCCGCCAGTCGCACGACGGATTTTCGACAAAGTGCTCACCGCAGCGCGGGCGCGAGAAGCGGCTCGAAAAGCCAGGGAAACAATTCGCAAGGGCGCTCTCACCGGTGGCGGATTGCCAGGGAAACTGGCTGATTGCTCCGAACGCGATCCCGAACTGACTGAGCTTTACATCGTCGAAGGCGATTCAGCGGGCGGCTCGGCCAAACAGGGACGGGACCGGCGTTATCAAGCCATTCTGCCGATTCGCGGAAAATTGATCAACGTGGAAAAAGCGCGCGAGGATCAGTTTCTAAAGAACAATGAGATCCAGTCGATGATTACGGCGATCGGCACTGGGATCGGCAAATCGAGAGAGGATGGCAACGGCAAAGATGAAGGGCGTTTCGATATCACCAAGCTGCGCTACGGCAGGATTATTATCATGACAGACGCGGACGTCGATGGATCGCACATTCGCACTCTGTTGCTGACCTTCTTCTTCCGGCAAATGACCGAGCTGGTGCGTGCGGGCAGGATTTACATCGCGCAACCGCCGCTGTACCAAATCAAGCGGAAGAAACGCGAAGAATATGTCGATGACGATGCCCGGCTAAACAAAATCCTGATTTCGCTTGGTGCCGAGGACGTGCGACTGAGAAATCTAGCCGATGACAAAGAAATCCCGGCAACACAATTGAAGGACATTCTCGAATCGCTCGAGAAACTTGCGAAGTTAAGCGAAGCCGTGCGCCGCCACGGCGGTGATTTCGAAACTTATCTTGCCGAACGAAACCCGAAGTCGGCCAAGCTTCCAACGTATCTGGTAAAAGTGCGCGAGGGAAACGAGGAGACCGTACACTATTTTCATGACGAGAAAGCGGTGCGCAAATTTCATCAGGAGAATCTCGACCTGAATCTGTTCGACGCCGAGCTTGGTCAGGAATTGCTTCCGCTGAGCGAAGCGCCAGTGCGGACGGACGGGAGTCGCAGACGCGGCAGACTGGTAGAGCTGCACGAATCGGCTGCGATCGAAAAAATTATAGCCGAATTGGCCCGCAAAGGTTTGAAAGTCGCCCATTACGCGACCAGCGATCAGCCGATCTTTGAATTGATCGAAGGTGAAGGCGAAAAAGCGGTTTTGCATCCGCTGTTTTCAATTCCGGAAATCCTGGAAAAGATTTTGGAGATTGGCCGGCGCGGAGTGCAGATCAAGCGTTTCAAAGGTCTCGGCGAAATGAACGCCAAAGAATTGTTCGAGACCACAATGAATCCGGAGAAACGCAAACTCCTGAAGGTGGACCTGAACGACGATAACGCCGTCGATGCCGATAAAATGTTCACGATTCTGATGGGTGATGTCGTCGAGCCGCGCCGGCAATTCATCGAAGACAACGCGCTGAATGTGCGAAACCTCGACGTGTAAGTTCCAAGATGGGGGGCTTGTTTCACAAACTACGCCATCCGCGACGCTGTTACGTTGTCTGCACAATTCCGCGTTCGGGTAGCAATTTGTTGACGGATGGCTTGCGCGCCACGCGGCAGGCGGGCATGCCGAAACAATTTTTCCTCCCAAAGTCCGAAGGCCGCTACGGAGCCGAGCTCGGACTAAATCCAAATGCTGATTATCCGGGCTACGTGCGCGGCATCGTCGATACGAAGATAAGCCGCAATGAGGTGTTCGGCTTTAAACTAATGAGTTGGTATCTGGAGGATTTCCTTGCTCGACTGCGAGGTACTCATGCTTTTGGCGACGCAGCGACTGATGATCTCACAATGTTGCGAAACGCGTTCCCACGCCTTCGCTTTGTGCACATCGTTCGGCGCCACAAACTGCGGCAAGCATTGTCCACAGCTCGAGCTCTTCAGACCGGTCTTTGGAAAGTACAGCAGGGAAAAACAGCCTTACGAGAACCGCAATTCGATGCGCAGTTGATCGAGCAGTCTCTTAGAGAAGCCGAGCGACAGGAGAATATCTGGTACGCATTTTTTCAGCGAATCGGCGTTGCTCCCTTCCGGGTCGAGTACGAGGAACTGTGCCGGGATTATGAGAGAACCATCCGCGGTACGTTGGATTTCTTGAAAATTTCGCTGGCGAGCGACGCGCGGATCGGTCCTCCCGTAACAATTAGACAAGCTGATGAAACCTCCCGAATTTGGGAAGAGCGTTTCCTTACGGAGCGTCCTTCCGCGTACTTGCCAGCGCATGGATAAATCCAAACGTCATGCTTAACCCAAACGAAAAAGCTGAACCGATAAATGTAGCCGAAGAAGTATCGAGGTCCTTTCTCGATTACTCGATGTCGGTCATTATTTCGCGCGCGTTACCGGACGCGCGCGACGGGCTCAAGCCATCGCAGCGAAGAATTCTTTATGCGATGCACGATCTCTCTCTTTTTCCGGGACGACAGCATCGCAAATGCGCGAAGATTTGCGGTGACACAAGCGGAAATTATCACCCGCATGGCGAAGCGGTGATCTATCCGACGCTGGTCCACATGGCCCAGCCGTGGGCGATGCGTGAAACGCTCGTCAACGGTCAGGGTAATTTCGGCTCCGTCGAAGGCGATCCCCCAGCGGCGATGCGTTACACCGAAGCCCGCATGACGCATCTCGGCGCCGCGCTGATGACCGATATGGATAAGGACACGGTCGATTTCGTCCCAAATTATGACGAAACGCGCACCGAGCCGACGGTTTTTCCAGCTGCCTTTCCAAATCTGCTCGTTAATGGCGGAACCGGCATCGCCGTGGGCATGGCGACCAATATTCCGCCGCACAATCTCAACGAAGTGATTGATGGAATCTGTGCGCAAATCGACAATCCGGAAATCACGCTCGAGGAGCTGATGAAACATGTAAAAGGGCCCGACTTCCCGACCGGCTGCGTCATCTGCGGCGTGTCGGGAATCAAACAATATCTCGAGACCGGGCGAGGCAGTATGAAGGTGCGCGGCAAGGCCGGCATCGAAGAGCTCAAAGGCGGCAAAGAACAAATCGTCATCACTGAAATTCCATACAACGTCAATCGCGCGACCCTCGTCGAACGCATCGCATCGCTGGTAAATGAAAAAGTGCTGACAGACATTAGCGCTGTTCGTGACGAGTCAGATGAAAATACGCGGGTAGTTATCGAGCTGAAGCGTGACGGCAATCCAAAAGTCGTGATCAACAATCTCTACAAGCACACCGCGATGGAAAGCTCCTTCGCGGTGATCATGCTGGCGATTGATCACGGACGGCCCAAACTGCTTTCTCTCAAGGAAGCTAACGCCTGCTACATCGAGCATCGGCGCGATGTTGTGCTGCGCCGCACTCGCTTTGAGTTGCGTAAAGCGGAGGAGCGCGCCGAAACGCTCGAGGGTTATCTCATTGCGCTCGCTAATCTCGACGAATTTCTTCGGATTATTCGCGGATCCGCCAGTCGCGATGAAGCCCGAGTAAAATTGCTGGCCTTCGAATTCACCAAGCGTCAGGTCGAGCAGATCGGCATATTGATTCGCAGTGAGGCCCGCCTGACAAATGGCCGCTATGCCTTCAGCGAACATCAGGCTGACGAAATCCTAAATCTTCGGCTGTATCAGCTCACCGGGCTCGAGCGAGAAAAGATTGACAAGGAGTACAAGGAACTACTCGAATCGATCAAAGACCTTCGCGACATCCTGGCCAAAGAGCAGCGTGTCTTCACGATTATCAAAAGAGAGCTTCGTGAAATTCGCGACAAATACGGTTCGCCGCGCCTGACCGAGCTCGCTCCTCATCAGGCAGAGATCAACATGGAGGATCTCATCGTTAACGAGGGTTGCATCATCAGCATTACTCATGGGGGCTTTATCAAACGCACGGCTGTGAGCGCGTTTCGTGCCCAGCGGCGAGGAGGTAAGGGCGTGATCGGGATGCAAACGCGCGAAGGCGCTACCGAGGAGGAGGAAGGCGATTTCGTGGAGCATCTTTTTACCGCGACCACGCACGACTACCTGATGTTTTTTACTGCGGCCGGACGCGCTTACGTGGAAAAAGTTTACGAAATCCCCGAGATGGGCCGCGCCGCCAAAGGCCGCTCGATCGCAAATATTCTCGAGCTGAAGCCCGATGAAAAGATCGCCGCGACGATCCGGGTTCAGTCAAAAAAATCCGGCACCGGACCAAGCGCTGTCGATCAGACCTGGGACGAAAATTTCCACATCGTGTTCGCCACGCGGTCCGGCATTGTTAAGAAATCGAATCTCTCCGATTACGCGAATGTCCGCCGTGGCGGAATCATCGCCATCCAGATCGAGGAAGGCGATCGGTTAATTGATGCCAAGCTAACCAATGGCAATAACGAAATCGTGCTTATCACCAAGTATGGAATGAGCTTGCGATTTCACGAGGAACAACTGCGCGATCAAGGCCGCAACACAGTCGGCGTCTGGGGGATTCGCCCCGGGAAAGGCGACCACGTGGTGGCCAGCGCCATTGTCGATCCAAACTCCATGCTGCTGGTCGCCGGCGAAAATGGAATTGGCAAACGGACGTCGTTCGATGATTACCGGCGGCAATCGCGCGGCGGCAAAGGCATTATTACCATGAAAACCGGTGAGAAAACCGGCAACGTGGTTGGCGCACTCACGGTCAGCGAGACGGATGAGATCATGCTCATCACCAACAAAGGCCAGATGGTACGCACGCGGGTCAAGGAAATTCGCGAAACCGGTCGAAATACGATGGGTGTAAAACTGATGGATCTCCGCAATAGCGAAAAGCTTCAGGCCATTGCGCCAGTCGTCAGCCAGGTGCAGGAAGAAGCCCAAACCGCCGAGGACCCGGCAGAAAAATCGTAAGCCGATTTCGTGAATCTTGTAGCTATCGGTTCGCGGCAGGACGGATCCGTCCGGTCTGCGCACCTGTGGTCAGTCCGCTTCGGCACTGTTTGCACATCAGGAGGGAACGGCCCACCCACAGGGCCGTGGCTACAAAAGCCAGCACCTGTCACTTCTAGCTGCCGGTTTCCACCGATCAGTAGCCGCCACCCATGCGATGCGTAGTTGTGGTAGTTGTTTGACCGACCGGCTGCGGGGGCGCCGTTGTAACAGTCGTCTGGCGGGTTGTGGTGCTAGTCGTCTCGGGCTCACTCGAACAAGAGATAAGCATCAAGGCGAGAACGGAAAACGCCGAACCAAGTATAATTGCTTTTTTCATAGCGTGAATTGTTTCTTCAACAAACGATTCGTCGCAGGTCGCATCGCCAGACGTATTTAGAGCGAAGAAAATATACTAAATCTCGACCTTCGCCCGCTGTTTCTTTAGCTCACCGCGTTTTCGTTTCGATTCCAGAATTCGCTTCTTCAAACGAGCTGGGCGCGGGGATTTTCTTCGCCGCGCTTTTTCTCTTTTTGCGATCTCCGCCAAGCGACGTTTTTCCTGATCGCTGTCGATCGCGTCGAGCAGTCGTTCGCGGGCCAGCTTGCGATTCACTGCTTGCGAGCGCGAATCCTGAACCGTCACGCTGATGCCACTTGGCCTGTGCCGCAACGTTACGGCGGTTGCTACTTTGTTTACGTTTTGACCTCCCGGCCCGCTTGATCGCGCAAAGGTTTCCTCAAAGTCGGAAGCCCGAATGCCGAGGCGTTCCATTCGCTCGGCTAGCGCGTCTTTCGACATTACTCAGCTACTCCGCCTTAACTTCTGGAATGTTCTCTCGTCCGTAGCGAAGAACTCGCGCCATCCAGATCAATTCATTCAGAAATTTGTCGAGACGTCGCACATAACTTTGATCGAGCAAATTTCCCTGCTCATCGAAAAGATTTTGCACGTTTCCAAAATTCACGTCCCAAAAGATCGTTACCAGGCCAAGCTCGCGCATGACCGGCAGCAGACCTTCGATCACACGTGCCCCGCCAAACAGACCCGCTGAGACTCCGCAGATCCCCACGGCTTTGTGAATATACTCCTCCAGATTCATGTCGAGGGCGTGCTTCAGAAGGCCGGGGTAACCATGATTGTATTCCGGAGTTACTATAATGAGTCCGTCGCAACGCTGGATGGTCGCTGAGAATTTTGGGTCTTTCATTTGCTCGCCTGCGTCATCGAGTTTCATAGGAAGCTCGCACACGTCGATCAGCTCGGTCTCTATATCCGCACGTCTCTTTGTTTGCTCAAAAACAAAGCGCGAAGCGTGTTCACTTTTCCGTCCCCGACGAGCAGTTCCAAGAATCACCGGAATAAAAAGTGGCCGTTCCATTTCTGGATGGTAATTAGTAATTCGCCAATCGTGAATCGTTTTCCGATGTAACGATTTAACGATTTACATTCTCCGAAGAAGAATTGCCGATGGCCGGACTCGAACCGGCACGGGCCGTTTACGGCCCAACGGATTTTAAGTCCGTTGCGTCTGCCATTTCGCCACATCGGCGCTGAGTTCGCTGGAGTCTAACCGGGTTGTGCATCGGGCGAAAATAAATTTCGCACTCACGAACGTTGTGGTGCGCTAGGAGAGAGACTTGAACGTCAGTTCACGAAAGCGAAAGTCGATTAGCCTTCCATCATCAAACTCGCCGGAGAGGCCTTCGTTAGCGCCGGCCACGCTCCGAAGAATTAATCAAAGAAAAGGAGTTACTTTCTGAGCGCGCGGCTTTTGCCTCGCAACGTAGCACCTGATTGTTTATGGCGCGTTTATGAAAACTCTAACGCTATCCACAAATTGTATTCCCGGTTCGCTTGGACGATCCGCTTTTTTTCTCGCCTCACTTCTGATTGCCTGCTTTTGCTGGCGGCGAACGCCTCAGTGGCCGTGTTTTTCCCGCCATTGATGAACCCGTAGAGCTTCCAGGTCGCCCAATTTTTTGTGGGGCGGATCTTTACCTCATTGCAGATGAAATGCCCACATCGCACTATCAATTCTTATGTCTACGAACAAACACATTGCCTGTACCGTCGCTGTAGTTATCGCGTCTTGTATTTTTCTAGGACAAGCGGCATCCGAACCCAAGCAACCAGAAATTGATTCGGCCGATCGGCTCTTTCAGCTTGGGAAGTTTGCTGACGCCGGCAAACTCTATGCGCAAATTGCCGCTCAACAGCCTAACTACTATTCAGCAACTCTTCGGCTGGGTCGCATCGCATTGCTTTCGAATCGATTGGATGATGCACAGAGATGGCTGGAAAAGGCGATAAGCCTGCGGCCAAATGATACCGACGCCAAGGTCATGCTGGCCGAGGCGTTTTATCGCCGCGACGATTTCCAAAGGGCGGCAGCCTCGCTGAACGGCGTAGACGTGAGCAGCAACAAGCTGATTATTGAGCAGTATCCGACACTGAACGTTGCGATGTTGGAAAGCTTCAAGGGCCAGACGCCTTATGAATTGCAAGGCAACGGGACAAGTACGCATGTGAAGTTCGTAAAGACCGATCCGCTGCCGGTGGTCAACGTACGCGTGAACGGCGGTAAGGAAGTCACCTTCTTTATCGATACCGGGGGTTCGGAGGTCACGCTCGACACAGACTTTGCCAAGGAGCTCGGTGCTCCGCAATTCGCCGCAGTGCAAGGCACCTTTTCGGGCGGGCAGCACACTGAGGTTCGGCTTGGGCGGATTGAGTCACTCACCATCGGCGATTGGACCATCAAAAATGTGCCCACCGCAATGCTTCCACTGCGCCAACTTTCGGAAGGATTCGGCGTGAAACAAATCGACGGAATTATCGGAACCACTCTGTTCTACCATTTCCTGGCAACCATGGATTATCCACACGGCGAGCTTGTGCTGCGCCGGAAGGACGCCAAAAGCCTGGAGGAACTTAAAAAGTCGCCGGGCAATAGAGTCGCGGTTCCGATCTGGATGGCGAGCGACCATTTCATGGTGGGTTGGGGTCGCGTAGAGACGCTTCCGCCCACGCTGCTTTTCGTTGACTCAGGATTGATGGGCGCGGGTGTTAAACTGACGGAGTCGGTTATCAAGGAAGCCGGAATCAAGCTTGAGAAAAACAAAGCTGAAGAAGGCGCGGGCGGCGGTGGGAAGCTGAAAATTGTGCCATACACCGTACGTCATCTTTCCTTCGGGGAGATAAAGGAAGAGAACGTGCCGGGTCTCTACGATGGGCCGTTCCCGTGGGAAAACATGTTTGGTTTTCATCTTGCAGGCATGGTCGGCCACGATTTTCTCAAGCCTTACGCGGTGACTTTTGACTTTCAGAACATGCAGATTTTTCTGCAATAGAAACGCGATCGAAGCATGATGTGAGCACTTATTGTCGAGTGCTACGGGAGACAACATAGGGCTTCATAACGCCATTGCCGGTATCGTGTGCCTCGGTCAATTTGTGCGAGTTGGGCGTAATATCGGTCCAGAGATCTTGAATCCTGGTTCGCTTACCGTCGATCACTTCCTCGTAATCATTGACGAATGTCTCGCCTTCCCAATGCGCCGTGCCTCGTAGTTCGCAACCGGCATCCGCTGACGTTTTGAAGCAAGTGAGAAAGCGATAGGTCTTCGCGTTCGAATCCCACCAGATCGTAATGAACCAACGCAGGTCTCCTCCGACAGTACCAACGGAATGCCCTTCGGAAACCAGCGCAGTCCCACCACCAGTTAGCCTGACTTGTGTTGTGCCTCGCCGACCGGCGCCCTCGGCAACAGGCTGGCCGTGCTGCACTATCTCCACTGTATTCCAATCTCCCGCGAGTACCTTGGCAAGTCGGGCCATCTCGGGAATGCAGCGGAGACGGCGGACTGCGCTCGGGCCGGCGACGGCAGCACTTCGGCCACACAGAGCAGCGAAAGGATAACGAGACCGGTCACGCCCAAATATGGTTGTTTATCTTTCGAGCGTAAATCGTTTTCAACAGTTAGGAAGGCAGGGAACCGCAAGCTTGCGTTTGAGCCATGGATTTTCTCGAGCGAATGACCTTCAATCCGAAGGCCCGCTAAGAATCTAAGCAAAGCCTGATAGAGTTGGGACGATGTATCAGCCGTGATTTGCCCCTGGCCGAACGATCTTCGTTGCTGACGCACATCGCGATGACGGAAAGTGTTTCGTTGTGCGAGCGGATGAAAAGCTGACCGCGTTTGTTGAACTTGAAGCGGTGACTCCAAACCGCTCTTTTTCATTTTAGATCGGTGTGTCAGGATTGAGACTTCGTAATCGCCATTTGATTCCGTAATCAGGCCGCTTGCAATGAAAGCGAACATTGTCGCCACTACGTGAGATGAATTGGACCTGCGTTACCGGTAGGAAGGGTAACGGTGTTATTGGTCTGATCCTGCGCGACACTTGTCTAACACGATGCTCAAGCCAGGAGGCTTGATATTGTATGGTAGATCATCTCCTGCTTTCCAAGGCGGCGAAACTGGCCATCTGTTAAGACGCTTATCTATCCTAATCTCGTTTTCTGTCGGGGGGTCTGAAGCGTTTTGAATAACGGTAACTATGCGGAATTCGGTTGTACGTTCAGTCAGCTTGAAGCAGACCAGGTATGAGCTGCGATCGCGCTGTACTCCGGCGCCTGAACTGGTGATTACAACGTGAAAGAGATAAAAAGGCCAATCTTTGTCTACAATGTCTACCTTCTCGAAACTCGCTGAGAAGGGATGCGGCACACCATCCCACACCAGGAATTGGGCTTGTCTGCGTGCGATATCATCGTTGTTAGCAGCATCAAAAAGCCAGTCGAGACCTCCGGCGTGCGTTTGGAATGTGGCAACCGCTAGTGCGGTCAGTATAACCGTGAGCTGTCGCATAAGAGCTGCTAGGCGTCTAATCTGATTGGCTTCTCTCGTGACCGCCCGATAAAAGCGGAATCATGGAAATTCATTTTAGCGGGAAGTGCGACGTGACGCGAGCAAAAAACTTTACGCTTTTTTGAAATCGCCCATGTGCTCGTTCGTCTCGATCCGCTGCTGATTTGAAACCATCGGTATCGAAGCGCGATGTATTTGTAATCTGCTAGGAATTCTTTCGATAGATGAGCCGCATGAAACAATGATGGCTTTGTCAAATGAAGAACCGTCGCCGGCGCCAATCGTCACACCTTCACCTTTCAGCACGGCTGCTACTTGATCCGCGTCCGTTGCGAAGGATGGCCTCTCGACTGCAATGAGAAAAACACAGACCATGAGCGCTATCACACTCGGATTAAAAGAACGGTTTTCATATCGTCGATGGCATACTGGCCGGATCATTGCCAATCAAAAACGGTTCTAGGCGCGATTCTGGCGCGGGGGCGGCGCTTATAGCATTTTGTCATTGCGGTGTGGAGAGGAAAAACGGCAGAATCATTCGATCCCGATGACACTCGAAGAGTTTAGTACGAACTATGCGCCGACAATTCAGGCCGTGGCAGCCTTGTTAGCTTTAGGTTCGCTCTTGCAAGTTTGGTGCCAAATCCGCAAGGCAAACGCTTGGAATTGCACTGCGGCAGCATTTGGTCTCTTGGACGTCGATCGATTCGATGCACTTGAAAAGGCGGTTATCGACGAATGTGACAAGATCGGAATAAAGTTTCCGAAGGAGCTGACGGCGGGCGAAGCGAAACTCATCCGAGAAAACCACGACGCCTACCATACCATGAAGCCGTTTATATATTTTCACGAGCGTCTTTGTGTTGCGGTTACCGCAGGGTACGCCGATGAAAATGTGGTGTATGATACCTATGGGACGTTGATTCGGGGTTACTATAAAGTGTTGAAGGCGTACATCGCGGCGGCTCGTGCAGAGGATGTACCAGAAGCGTATCAAGACTTCGAGGAAGTCACGACTCGTTTTGAACAGCGGTCTCTCAAGAGACAGAAGCAGACCGCGTGAAACACTGGGAGATCATCGCTGACAATCTCAAGAAACGGGGGCATACCGGGCACCTTTGATGCGATTATCGATTCTCCACAAAGGCTGCAAGTTAGTATAGTGGAAGCATTGCCTTTGTTGCTCGGGGTCGGACAGATCAAAACTGGAGCATGGCTTAATATGGTCGATCTCCCATTCTAATTGATTGCTCCACGACATGCCCGCTAGGAATTTGGATTCTACGTGCTTCGAAAGCTCTGTTATTGTGCAACCAACCAGCCGCATTGTGTGTGGTTTCTTTCCAACCCCGTATAGACGAATGGCTTGATATAGGGATGCTTGTAATCTTCTCTTCATGTTGTAGCCGTGATCCAAAAGGCGGCGTGAACGACACCTTGCATTCACGTCAGCTTGGCGAGCACGATCACGCGCCCTATTTTTCTCAATTTTTCGCCAGTAAGAAGCTCTGACCTTATCTCGGTTTGTCCGCTTCCACTCAGCTATTTTTGCGATACGCTTACGCGCGTGTTTGGCGTAATTTTCGCGGCTTCTCCGACGCGCTTCGTCAGGATTGGCTAAATACCAACGACGCATCCATTCTCGGTTTCGTTTCCGCTTATTCTTTTTCTGTGCATCAGAAAGTAGCGCATGTGGCTTATAACCGGCCTTGGCCCTTTTTTCATCTTTAGTTAGCGTCGTGTATTTTTCGTGTCTCTTGGCATTAAGAATCTCTCTCTGTGCTTCTGTCAATGCGGCGTATTGCTGTTTTGTCATCTTGGATGTTTTGAGAGGCCGGCATCGGGGTAGCTCGTGGTTTCAACGGGCGGAACGCGACGAAAGAGAGACAACACAACTCGTCGCGCGATACGCGAGATGGCTCCGCGTCCTGCGCCCGGAAATAGCGAAAATACGAATCCGACTGCGGTTAGTATGAACAGAATCCCGGGTAGCCAGCCGAGATAAAAGAACAAAAGCGCGAATCCGAGAATGTTTAGCGCCACTAAACCCAAGAATCTGCAGAAAAGGATGTTGACGCGTGCGCTTTTATTTCCCTGCTCGTGATACGCTGGAAAATCGTCATCGAGAACATAAACGCGCAGATTCAGCGGCAAAGTCACAGCGAAAATGCCGATGGCTATTTGAAGCAAACATGGGACAGAATCTCGTGTGAGGATTTGCATCATAGCAACAAAATTAGCTCCCGCCATCGCGGCGCATACGTGCTGCGGCGTTTTGGGAATCATTGAAATTGATGATTTGAAACCAGCGTACTGGCGTGGAGAAATCGTCGAATGACATAATGGCCGAATCACTCACCGTCCGGCAATCAAAAACGATTCTAGCAGCTCAGTCTGGCTGCCAGACGGTGGGCGGATGCAACGACTCCAGCTGTTCCTGCTCGCGAGCCGCCGCTAGCAACGCCTCAATCGACGCACGAACGCCGGGCATGCATGCTGTCGTAGGACCAAGAATCCCTTGAATCGCCTCCCTTGGATTCGGGAAACTTGCCACCTCGCCATATCTTGTCTCAAATCGGGACATCATTTCGTTCACGTGCACCACGTCGCGATATGCTCGGGTCAAGCGCGGGAATAACTGGCCTCCTCTAGGATGCTTCATGACGCCAAGGCGAGCAGCAGCTAAGAAATCAGAGTTTAGTCGTCTGGTGGGGCATCGAAGATCACCGCCAGACAGCATTCCCTCATACGTCGGTCGCAACTCCTCAATGCTCGCAACGATCAACTCACATTCCGGCACGAGACCTCGCAGCCAAGACAAATATTCGCGGTGCGTTGCCAGTGCGTCGCCATACTGGTCGCGGCGATAAGTCCATAATATCGACAGCACCGCAACGGCAAGTCCGGATATGAAGCCGATAAGTCCGCCTACGAGTGCTCCAGCGATTGCGTCGGACATGCGGCTTATTGCATCTAACTATAAATCGGACGGCATTTGCAATCTAAACGCGGTGCAGGACTCGTCGATGACATTGGCGCTATGTTGGACGCGTTCGGCGATCAATTCGCAATCTAGCGCGATCCTGTGAAGCGGGTCGGTAGGTTGAGGCAACGCCATGGTTTAATCATCAAGGGCAAGCGCATATCGTGTCCACCGCACGAACTTCGCCGTCGTTGCTGACCGGTTGATGTACGACACCCGATCGCCGCGCACCTTCATCACGATTACGAACATGGTTTTCCATTGATCCGCAGCCTGCGAGCATCAGCCCAACGATCAAGATCACTATTGTTTTCATTTGCGCTTTCCCTGTTGATTGTGGCCGGATCATTTGCCATCCGGCAATCAAAAAACGATTCTGGCGCGATCCTAATCACCGGAAGGACGCTCCGGCATTGGTTTCCCTATGATTCTTGGAATGTGAGGCTTTGGCTTGTGGTCTGTCACGTGAAAGATCACGTTCCGAAGTTCGCATTTGTCCACGAAGTCACCGCATTTTGGACACTGAAAGAAGTGTTCTTTTTCTTCGTCGCTTAGCTTGTCAAAATCGGCCGCATTCATTTCGGAAGCGTAGAGGCTTCGGGGATCACACCGGGCCGTATGTTGATACACCCGGCGATCTAAATGCAATCTCTATGCGATCCTGTGAAACGGGCCGGGCCAAAGCCAAAAGCGGCAATAAAACGGCAATGAGAACTCTCTACAAGGCATAGCGGCGTATTTTAAGTTCGTTGCGTCTGCTATTTCGCACATCGGCGCTGTGTTCGTTGGAGGCTAAGCTGGTTACGTGAGCATAATGCAGTGAAGACATTAGCTGCTGTGTTTGGCTAGATCGTTTGCAGCAGTTTGCACATAATATCACCGGGCCTCTGGTGCCAAACGCACGGGCCGATTATTGACCAGCCGAGGCGTGTATACCACGCCTGTTTGTCGAGCGTGAACAAGTATAGCGTGTGTATACCTCGCGACCGAGCCTCGTCCTCGACGGCGGCACATAGTGCGGCACCAATACCCTGACGGCGAAAATGTGGGCCTACAAAGACTCCGCCGAGCCAAGGAGTCAGATCTTGGCGTCCCTCAAGATCATGCACGCGAAGGGCGGCGGTTCCGAGAAGTTGTCCATTCGCATGCGCAACCCATGCAATAGGCAATTTATCTCGATTCATGTGCGTCTTCAGTTTTTTGATTCGAGCCTCAGGGTTTTTTTCTCCAAGGATAGAGTCCCACTGTTCGAACAGCCATTGTCCCAATTGCGGGATGTATTCCGGGTGCTCAATCAGATAGCTAATTTGAACTCCGCGCATACTAATTCAGCGTTCTATCTAACTATGATTCGGCGAATCTTCGTAAAACGCCACGAGCATTTTATGCCCTAGCGGTAAACAGCTTTGCTGAAACGACTTCACTGCTTGGAAAGAAGTCTTGAACTGCAGCTCCTAAATCTTGTAAAAGGCTCAAACGCAGCAGGTGGCCAACCATTGTCTGCAGAAATCAAATGACAATCCTCCAATTCTGCGTTCCGCGATGGAACGCACTTCAACTCTCAAGTCGTGACCAATGAAAAAAGTACTAAGAAAAAATAGCCGTTTCGGGTTCGGCTGGATGCCGGACCTTCCCGATAACCGCGATCATCTTTATTCCGCACCGCTGGCAAAGCTGCGCGTGCTTCCCACCAAGGCCGATCTGCGCAGACACTGTCCTAAAGTTTATAATCAGGGAGAAATCGGTTCGTGCACCGCCAACGCAATCGCAGCGGCCATCGAGTTCGATCGCAAGAAGCAAAAATTGCGCGACTTCATCCCATCGCGTCTCTTCATCTATTACAACGAGCGAAGCATTGAGCGCAGCGTGCCGCTCGATAACGGCGCGCAGATTCGCGACGGCATAAAAAGTGTCGCTAAACAAGGCGCTTGCCCGGAAACCGAGTGGTCCTACGACGATACTCCCGCCGATTCAAACACCAATCTCTGGCCTTCCGGCGCCAAGCCGAGGCAGAAACCGCCGTCGTCCTGTTACAAAGATGCAAAGAAATTCCGCGCGGTGAGTTATCAACGAGTTGACCGGACGCTTTCGCAGATGAAAGGCTGTCTCGCAGACGGTTTTCCATTCGTTTTTGGCTTTACCGTTTACGACAGCTTCGAGAGCGCGGAGGTCGCCAGGACGGGCGTGCTGCAAATGCCCAAGCCAAGAGAAGGAGTCGTCGGCGGCCATGCCGTCCTTGCGGTCGGTTACGACGACAAGACCGAGCGCTTCGTGGTGCGCAATTCATGGGCCTCGAGCTGGGGGAAAAAAGGTTATTTCACCATGCCCTATTCTTATTTACTCACCGATAACCTCTCGGACGATTTTTGGACGATTCGCCTGGTGCATTAACCTAACCTCTCAATAACATGCCTAAGTATTGGATGATCAATGATAGGAGCCAGGGTGGCGTCGGACCTGACGTCAATTTCGATGGCGTCACATACTGGGTCAGTGACAAGCAACCGCTGACAGACATCAAGAATTGGCGTCAAGTCACCAGCCTCAATTTCCAGAAGCTTCTGGTCGCGGCGGCGGATAAGTTTCCTGCGCATGACCAGGCAGAGAACGAGAAACAAAGTCACGTCACGATTCTCGTTCATGGTTTTAATCAAACGTTTGCAAAGGCCGCTCGATTTTATCAGGACCTTTGTGGAAGACTTTTTGACGGTCCCGAGAGCCTCGGTCTCTGCATTCTTTATGACTGGCCATCGCGCGGCAGCACCCTCGGTTATGAGCCTGATCGTTCGCATGCGCGCCTGTGCGCTCAAGACTTAACAGACGTGTTAAGCAAATTGTTTGATTGGCTGGTCCAGAAACAGGACGCTACCATCAAAAATCCGGCGAAAGCTTGTAAGGCGAAGGTGTCCCTGATTTCTCATAGCATGGGAAATTATGTGGTGCAGAAAGCAATGGCTGCGGCGTGGACACGTAAGAATCAGCCTTTGCTCGTTAGTCTCGTCAATCAGCTCCTTATGGTTGCAGCCGATGTGGACAGCGACTTGTTTGACATGGGCGCGCCTGATAACAATGATGGCAATGCCGTGGCTAATCTCACTTACCGGATTACTGCGCTTTACAGCGGGCGCGACACTGTCCTCGGCGCGTCTGCCGGTCTAAAACATTTCGGCATGCGCCGCCTTGGTCGCAGCGGTCTCTCAACTCGTCCGCCGTTGGCGGATCCATCTTCGCCGACGGACAATGTCTGGGATGTGGATTGCTCGAGCTTCTTCAAGTCGGACGTGGGAGACATTCACGGCGCGTATTTCCTCGCGGACGGCACCATCGATCTAATGCGCCACGTGTTGCGCGGACTCGACCGCGGGGTACTTGAAACCCTTGGATATACCAAAGGCTCCGCCTGGCCCTGAGCACTGAGTGAAGGCGAATGCGTCCGCCCAAGCGTAAATTAAAGTCGCGAAAGGAAGCTACACGGCGTTCGCCGCAGCAAATCCGGAAAGGCGCGAAATCTTCGTCTCGAAAATCCCGGTCGAAGCCGCCGAGAAAGATCGCCGCAGTGCGGCCGTTACCGACACAGCCGGAGGAAATTCTTTTCCGGGTGGAAGGCAAAATGTCCACCTTTGGCGGGCCGCACGATCTCGGGATGGCTGCGAACGAAGACCTTGCTCTCTTTACCAAGGCCGATCTTCAAAATCCGAAATATTCATACTTGTTTCTGCCGGCCCCGCCCCCCGGAACAAGCGGACTTGGCCGGAGACTTAACCCCGATCAATACTATTTCGCATGCCGTTGGAATTACGTCGACACGCCGAGGGAATTTTTGCGGCGCGCTCTTGCGCGAGTCGAGAATCCCGCGAACGGTCGCGCCGCGGATGCACGCCCGGTTGACTGGGGACCGCATCCTTCCACTGGACGCGTGGCAGATTTATCACCAGGACTGGCAGCTGCGCTCGGACTAAGCACTGACGATATTGTTAGGATAACAATTTCAGCGCGCCGAGCCATACCAGTAAAGCCCACGCTAACGATGAAGCGGGTCGGTCATGGCAGCAGTAATCCTCATGCAAAACCGGTAATCAAACAGTTCATTCAGAGCCCGAATCATTCATGCCGTAATGGAGCCAGGATCGACAAGATTGTCTTACACTGCACTGAAGGTTCGCTTGCCAGCACCCTGGAGGAATTTCAAAAAGCGGATGGCCGGCAGGTTTCTGCGCACTACGTCATCGATCGAAACGGCGACATTTACCAGATGGTCAGCGATAGCGACCGTTCGAATCATTGCATGGGCGCGAACCAAAACTCAATCGGCATCGAACACGTTGGCAGTGAAACAGATTCGCTCGCGGCTCCGCAGGTTGCCGCTTCCGCAGCACTCATTCGCTGGTTGATTGAGCAATACTGTATTCCACGCACAAAGATTTTTGGCCACGATTTTGCACCAGGTTATTGTCGGCCAGGCGGAACAAGCTGCCCTGACAAACTCTTCGGCCTAGTGCATAGTCAAAGTACTATTGCTGCGTGGGTAGAAGCCAACGTATGAACAACACCTGATCAAAAAGCGACGTCTGAGTACGCTTAGTAACGAATTCAAGTCGCAGAAACGAAAAAACCATAAAACCGAACCACCTATGCCACGGAAGAAAAAGCAGTTAAAAAGCCGTCGGATCACAAAATCCATCCGTTCCCGGAAGGCAAAGCCCAGGAAATCACTCCCGAAGAAAGTAACGCTGAAGGAGCGCATCGCTCGTGCAAAGAAGCTCGAGGCATTAGACGCGGGAAAACCTACTTTCAAAGTTCCGCTTCTAACTTTGACATCTCATCCATTGCGAAACGATGATTTTCCTCAGACGTTCATACAGGAGATCTCAGTAAGCCTGGATGATCCTGATCACTCGCTCATACTTACCTGGACTGGACCTCAAGCTGACAGCCAGGAAACAGGACCATTTAAAACGTCGCCCGGTGCAGGCCTGAGAGGGCTCAATTGTGATGACGAGACTACCAGTCGTCGATCAGGGTCCAAATGCACGCCGAAGGGAACGTATCCCGTTCAAGGCTTCCAACGAAGGCTTAACAGCGACTCACGCGCTACATACGTCACGTGGTTCAAGCAGAGCCGAGGCATTGCTCTGCATTATTTCCCAATTGTCCCCGACTATGCGGCTTCCCATGGCTGTGTTCGAATCCAGTTAGAGCGTGTGGCCCGACTCATCCAGGATAATTCACTAGTAGACGAGACGCAGGTCGTTGTGAGTGGAAGCTGGACAAAGCCGCCGAAGCAATGGCCCTGAGTCTCTCGAATCAAGGCGCTCGAGTTTTCGACAGCCTTATTCCTTGTCTTCGTCCAGTCCTAAGGCCACACTCAAGCTGGCGTCCAAAAACAAACCCTTGCCTTTGCGGTTGCTTAGGATACCGATAGCTTGATCCACGTTATTCTTCACCGTGTTTAAGTCAGTTGCCGTAAAGAGAAGTTCCGTCTGATACCACTGAGCAACCTCTGGTTTTTGAAGCTCCTCTTGGAGTCCAAGAAGCCGGTTATAGGTCTTGGGATTAATATGGCTGATCTTTTCCAGAAGATGGTAACTTTTGGCTGAATTACCGCTGATCAGGCCAGCGTCATTGTCCTTCAGGATCATGCGATTGATTAGAACGGCTTCGGGAGGAATTTGCTTCGCTGGGTCAGCGGCCTTTGCTGAATCGCTCTTCCTGGCTTTGTGCTTTAGAACGCCGTTGTCAATCCATACGTAGACCTTTTGGGAGTGCATGTTGCCGCTGAAACGATCAGCCTGGCTCATAATGAAATCCATGAGGACCATATCGGAGAGGTCCTTGATCTGCACAATTTGCTGCACGGCGACCTGATCCAGCTTACCGCTCGTGTCTATGCATTCTAACTTCAGCGGGTTTGAGCTGGTTACTTTGCCAAACTCCGCCGATGCCGCGAAAGCAGCGGCGCCTCCGAGGTCGCTCAGATGAGGATAACTCTCTTCTCCTGTGGGGTTCGCCTGCAACGCGCCGTAAAGTTGCTTCCCGTCCTCGATATACAGGGTTGGATTATTATGCGCCTCGTCGAGTGCTCTTAGCTCCGTCCACTGTTTTCGATTGTTCGATCCCGTCGCCTTCGCCTTGCCCAGATCAGCCAGCGGTCTGTGTGCGGCGACATCCATCGTACGAACGATGACAGGCTCAACATGTCCTGTATCAAGGAACCGCGACAAGTGGTAATAACCGAGGATTGCCGGACTATAGGTGAAATGGGTCGGAATTGACTGCTTATATTTAGCTATGATCTTGTCACCGCTTGAATGGGCCTTTGTGGCATGGCCTTCGGCATAACTGAGACGGCTCATTCCTGCCGGTAAGGTGACAGCGTGAATGTTGATCCCAGGGGAAGTGCTATACGTTTTGGGAATGAGAACGATGTCCAATCCGTCTTTTGTCTTGCCACTATAGAAGTCGATGTCAGCCAGTTCCTTTTCTTTCTCGATGTCCTTCTTGCTATAAATCTCGGCGTGTCCCGGAAAAGGCATGGAGCGGATCGCGAGCTCGACCGTGCCATTGGGAGCTAGATGGTTGATTGTCTCCTGTCCGCGTGGCGTGTTCACATCAAACTCAGCGTGCATGAGACACAAGCTCTCAAAAATTCCTCAACTTGTTTGATCCCATGCCCCTCACGGAGCGGGAGTCGGCGTGCCTTCGACCGAGGTCGCTGAGGTCGTCGCAGTCGCAGTGCTTTTTGCAGCCTGGGCGGCTTCAACCTCCTTGGCATAAAGCTTCTTCATCGTTCCCTCAAAATCCAGATCGAGCTGGATATCCTTGGACTCCACCCGGTTTTTGAGCGATGCCGCCTGCTTAATGAGGCTCGCCTTTAGCTTATCGTAATTTTCGCCTGAGATGTGGACGACATTCACAAAGTAGTCTTTTATCTTCTCATCCGAGCCTGGCTCACTATCCTGCAAAGCTGCCAACCATTGCAACCGGTTGTAGATGGTCTGATCGATATGATGAGTCTCGTTGAGAATTGGAGTGACCGAGATCGAGTCCCTACCCCAGTTCATGCCGTCGTCGTTATCTTTGTACATGATACGCTTCAGTGCTAGCAGTGGGCTCACTGCTTCAGCCTTGTCTTTATCGCTGATCTTATCATCCCACTTTACCTGGCCCTCGGCGGTCACATAATGTTGCAACACAGCGACGCTAATATTGCCGAGGCGGTCGACCTGCCGAAAGATTGAATCCAGGATCACGCCTCGGGTCATGTCCTGCGCGAGCGCCAAATCCTGAAGGGCCTTCACGTCATTCAAGTTTAGAACGCTCGCTACGGGCTCTCTCGAGGAGAGAACTTTGTAGAAGCTGTGGCCTCTAATTGCGCCGACCGTCCAATAGTCTTCAGGACTGCTGTTTTCGCCTCGCGGATTCTGGGCCAGAGCCCCATACACGAGCTTCCCGCCTGACAGAACTATTCTTGGGTTGCCCGATTTTGCCATGGCTCGTAGATCAGCCCAGGCTTGCGTGCAATCCGGGTGACCAGTCGTTCGGGCTTGCTCCCCGACCTTCTCGAACTCCTGTATGTCCATCGTCCGATAGGTTACGGGCGGGACTTCTACAAGATGGCCCAGCAACCGAGACACCCAAAAACCGGCGAGACCCGACTGGGCAATGGTACCCACTTTGAACTTGGCAATTTTTTTTCCGGTTCTTTTGTTGCTGAATTTTTTGGTTACACCCGACCGATATGGACCTTCCGTTTTTTCAAACGTTT
>Ga0209268_1000331_pt1 | contig 26029 bp, 28 predicted proteins | sample GraSoiAngelo_143_FD_185900 | JGI IMG/M metagenome (GOLD analysis project Ga0209268, IMG submission 185900) | Grasslands soil microbial communities from the Angelo Coastal Reserve, California, USA - 14_1009_02_30cm (SPAdes) (version 2) | ecosystem: Environmental > Terrestrial > Soil > Grasslands ... | reverse complement strand
GCCCGCCCCAACGCGTTTCGTCTCGAGCCTGCCGACCGGCGCCCTCGGTACGCGTGCTGCGCGACCGACGCCCTGGGGGTCGCGGCGCTGATGGGCGAAGCGGTCACGATCCACTCCCGCTGCCACGACTGCGGCGACCCACTCGTGCTGCGCACCGGGCCCGAGGGGCCGCTCGAGCCCACGACGGCGATGGTCTGGGTGGGCACGCGTGAGGACATCCGGGCCAAGGCGTGCGCCGGCCTCTGACACACGATCAACTTCTTCCGGTCGGAAGAGCATCTCGGTCGGTGGTGGAACGCGACGCGAGCCGACGGCGCCGCCGCGACCGTGGTCGAGGCGTTCAAGGTGGCTGCCGAGGTCTTCGGCCGGCGCCTTCCCAGACTGGCGGGACTGCGAGATTAACGGCGACGCGCGCGGGCCGCGGCGAGCTCGCGCTCGAGGTCCTCGACGCGGCGGGCGAGCTCGTCGCGCTCGGTGCGCAGCGCATTGAGCTGTTGCTCGCGCGCCAACCCTCGCTGCTCCTGCTGAGCGAGCGTCGTCTGCAGCGCCGCCTCTCGGGCATAGACGTCCTTCATCTCGGCCTCGAGACGCGTCATCCGTTGCTTGGCGGGAAGCCAACCGGCAAAGAGCGTGTAGGCGAGGAGCCCGGCCAGCAGGACCGCGGCGACGACGATGAGCCAGGGAGTCCTTCGACGAGGCTCGGCGACCACGGCCCGTGATTTTAGCAAACGGGCCGGCGGAGCCGCGCAAGCGATCTGCTATGATCGAATCGAGAAGCTTCAGCGGACGAGGGAGGACACTCGTGGAGCTGCGACGCTTCTTCGATCAAGCGGTCCGGGCGTCGTTCAAGGACCTGGCCATCACGGACGAGCCAGCGGCTACGTACCTCGCCGATCTCCTGACACGCTTTGCCCGCACCGAGAACCTCTTCCCTCCCGGCGTCGCGCTGCCGCGTCTGGAGACCGTCATCGACATGCTCCTCGACGTCCAGTCGGCCTGGGAGGAAAACTTCCAGCCGGAGCACGAGGTGTCGGTCCGCCGCCACATCGGTGACTACACCATGTTCATGACGGGCGTCTTCCGCGAGCGGGTGGAGCGACTGGCCAGCCACGCTTTCTACGTCGCCCAGGGCAAGCGCGCCTACCACTTCGTCTCCGAGCACGCCCGGGCCACGCAGCGAGCGGCGCCGCCCTACCACCGGCTGGCCGAGCACTTCGAGAGCTTCGCCAGCGCCCTCGACTACACGCGTCGGGTCCACTTCCCCGACGGCGCCGGTCACCGCTTCTTCGGCCTCGCGTTCGAATGACGTCGCCCGAGCCGGCGGCTGAGGCCGACGGCCTACGCCTGCTCGATCACTGGCTGGCGACGGGAACGATGCCCGGGCCCGTGGAGGTGACGCCGCTGGCGTCGGCGCCACCGGCCCGGATCGAGCAGACGCTGTGGGCGTTCGCGCGCGAGCACGGGGCGGCGGCGCTTCCCCTCCTGTCCTCCTTCGCCGACCACACCACGCGGTCGCTCCGCCGGCCAGCCCGGCGCGTCATCTATCGTCTCGCTCAGCGAGGCGTGACGATCGCGCCCGCCGCGTCGGCCGCCCGTCCACTCGTCGCTCAGGGCGACACGCGCCCCGTTCGCGCGTGGCTCTCCGGCATCGACGGCACCGGGTCTCGCGCGTCGTGGATCCTCTTCGAGGGCCCGTTCGGCGCGCTTCGTCTCTGCTCGCTCATCCTCAACGATGAGATCGGCATCCTCGACGCGGCCGGAGGCGACATCACCCGGAAGCGCCTCGAGCGCGAGCTCGCCGAGCTCGCCGCATCGCAGAAGTTGCCCTGGGTCGAGATCGACCCGGGGCGAGCGGCCGGGCTCGTGGCTGAGGCGCTCGCCCGTCATCGTCACGCCGGGACGGCGCCGCCGGCCGCCTTCGAGCGCTGGCGGCCGCGCTTCGACGACGTCCCGGCGGCCGAGCCCCCCTCGCTGGCGCCGGCCGATCCCGCACTCGTCGAGCGCTCGGCCGAGTTACTGAATCTTCCCGAGCTGAACGGATGGTTCCTCGAGCCGGAGCGCGTCCAGCCCGAGGCGGTCGAGATGCTGCAAGCGCGTGAGAGTCGGCTGGTCGTCTCGAGCGCGAGCTGACGCCCGAGGTGCGCGGACGCTGGGCCCGCCGGCTCGCCGAGATGGCGCTGGTCTTCGACTCGGCCGGGCGCGGGGAGCACGCCACGCTCGCCGGCGCCGCGGCGGCTGAGCTCGGCGACGACACGCGCGACGCGCATCGCCACCCGTTCGCTCGCCAGCTTGCCGCCCGCGCGCTCGAGGTCGCCGGCGAAGTCGCGCTTGGCCGGCTCTCGGCCGCAGACGCGACGCGGCGGCCCAGCGTGCCTGGAACCGGCCACCCACGGAGCGACCCGGGCTCGCGGCCACCGCTTCAATGATCGCGGGCATCCGCGTCGGCCACGCGACCGACCCCATCGGAGTCACCGGCGTCACCGTCGTGCTCACCGATCAACCGGCGGTGGCCGGCATCGCCCTCCGCGGCGGCGCCAACGACGTCGTCGGGCTCGACCACCTGGACTCGGGGCACCTGGTCGGCACGGTCAACGGCGTCGTGCTGGGCGGCGGCAGTCGCTTCGGAGAGGAAGCGGTCTACGGCGTGATGCGCTGGCTCGAGGAGCGCGGCGTCGGCTTCCGCGTGGGCGCGGCCGTCGTCCCCCACGTCCCCGGCGCCTTCCTGTTCGATCTCAACGTCGGTGACGCCCGCGCCCGGCCGACGCGCGAGATGGGATACGACGCAGCGAAGAGCGCGGCGGCGGGGCCCGTGGCCGAGGGCAGCGTTGGCGCCGGCACCGGCGCCACGGTCGGCAAGGTCAACGGCGTCGCGTGCGCGATGCGCGGGGGCGTCGGCTACACCGCCGCCCAGGCCGGCGATATCGTCGTCACCGCGCTGATGGCGGTCAACGCCGTCGGCGACGTGCGTGATCCTGAGACGGGGGCCGTGATCGCGGGAACCCGGGAAGCGCCGGACAGCCGCCGCCTCATCGACTCGGCGCGCGCCATCGCGGCCGGCGCCGGCCGCTTCGAGGGGCCGCGTCACACTACCATCGGCGTCGTGACGACCAATGCGCGTCTCACGAAGATCGAGGCAGCGAAGGTGGCCTCGCTGGCGATGGTCGGCTTCGGCCGCGCGCTCTCCCCGCCGCACACCGCGTTCGACGGCGACTCGCTGTTCGTGCTGTCCGTGGGGGATGTGCCCTTCGATCTCACCCGCGTCGGCGTCCTCGCCGCCGACGCCGTGGCCCGCGCGATCGCGCGCGGGGTCCGCGCCGCGACGTCGCTCCGTGATATTCCGGCCGCGCGCGACCTTGCCGCTATCTGACCAGCCAGCCGACTGCGGTGTAGGCGAGCACGATCCAGACGATCCACAGCCAGCGTCGCAGGACGCGCTCGCGCTCGAGCGGCATGGGCTCCAGCACCACCGGGTGGAGTCGCCGGCCAACGAGCCAGCCCGTCGCCAGGCCACCGATGTGCGCGCCATTGTCGATGTAGGCCGAGGTCAACCCGCCGAGCACCGTGTAGATCGCCCAGACGATCAGCACCGCGCCGATCCGGCGGTCGCGCACGAGGAGGCGGTCGCGCTGCCGGCGGAACAGCGCGATGGCCGCGCCCTGCAGTCCGAAGATCGCCCCCGACGCGCCGACCGACGGCCCCGGGCTCCACAGCAGGCTCAGCAGCGACCCGCCGACGGCGCTCGCGACGTAGAGCACGACGAACTGGCGCCGGCCGAACGCGTGCTCGCACAGCATGCCGAGGATGAAAAGCGCGACGGCGTTGCCGACCAGGTGATCGAAGCTTCCGTGAAGGAACGTCGCGCTGAGCAAGCGCCAGTACTCACCGGCGGCGACGGCCGGTCTGAAGAGCGCGCCGAAGGTGATGATCGTGTGGTCGGTGTCGAGGGCATCGAAGGCGATCTCAACGCTGTAGACGAAGAGCAGCAGCGCAATGAGGCCAGCAGTGACCCGCGGCAGCCGGCGCATCCGGCGCTCGAAGTCGACGCGCCGCGAGAGCAGCATGTCGGACGTGATGCGCAGCGGGCGGTCTGCGTCGTGCGTGGGTCGAGCCTCCCCGGCGGCGTGATCGCTCCTTACACTACCCGATCCGCCGCGCGGAGGCGGATGAGACCGGTCAGACGGCGACGGGCGTCGGCCTGACGTGCGAGCGGTCAGCGGCCCTCGCCGGTGTCGAGCATCACGCCGAGGGCCAATGCGACACGCCGGTCCAGGCTGTGCTCGGGATCGCTGGTCAGGTCGAGGACGTAGCGGTCGAGGATGGTGAACTTCCGGTTGAACTCACCGAACACCACGCCGGCCGACCCCGGGTCGAGGCGGACGAGGATGAAGTTCGTCCTCAGGAGGCCGAACAGCGACCCGAGGACCCGTCGCAACAGCGACAGGACCATCGAATCCTCGATGGCCATCGCCGTGCGCTGGCCGGCCGGCGTCTCCACGTACCAGCGTTTGCGAAAGATGTTGTGGATGTACTCCTTGCGCAGCCGGGCCAACGGGAGGCCGACGGCCGTCACCACCGTGTAGGTGCGGGCGAGGACGGCGACCCGCTGATCCTGCCAGACGCGCAGAAGGACTTCACGGCGCGATTCGTCGCGAAACACGGTGACGTGACGCAACGGCCGGGCCGACATCGAGACGACGATGAACGTCGCCAATGCGAGCCCAGATCCGAGCAGGCCGGCCAGCGCCCCGAGCGCGGAGCCGCCGGCGGCCACGACCTCGCCGGTCCACGCCATCACCATGGACGCGGCGATCGCGGCCAGGACATACGCGAACACCGTACGCAGGAGATAGGTCGGACGCTCGACGTAGAGGATCGGCCGGCCGTCTCCGGACCAGACCTCGTACTTCGACGAGATCGAGAGGAACCGCTCGCGCAACAGGAAGAGATCGCGATCGAACGCAGGCTCGAGGTCGGGCATCGTCCGGCGCGGCGTTCCCGGCGGCATGCCCGCGCGGAGATGCCTGTTGCAGACCGGGCACTCGAGGAGCCGGCCGGCGAACTCGGGCTTCAGCTCATAGACCTCCCCGCAGGGACAGGCCAGGACGATGCCGGAGGTCATCGGACCGTCAGACGGTAGCGGGGAACGAGAGGCCGGAAAAATATTCGAGGTCAGCCATGACAATGCTCCTCTGGATTGTACCGCCGAGTGATCAGTGGAGAATGCGCCAGACCTTCTCGGACGTGAGCGGCATGTCGACGTGCGTGCAACCCCACAGGCGGAGCGCATCCACGACCGCGTTGACGATCGCCGGCGGCAGCGCGATGCAGCCGGCTTCGCCGACGCCCTTCGCGCCGAGCGGATTGTTGGGGGACGGCGTGTGCATCTCGCCGATGACGGGCTCGGGAAAGTCGTCGGCGCGCGGCGCGGCGTAGTCCATCAGCGACGCCGTCAGGAGCTGGCCGTCCGCGTCGTAGACGATGCCTTCGATCAACGCCTGCCCGGCGCCCTGGGCGTAGCTGCCGTGAAGCTGCGCCTCGGCCAGGAGTGGATTGATGATGGTGCCGGCATCGTCGACCCACACACAGCGGGTGAGCGTGACGCGGCCGGTGTCGCGATCGATCGCGACGGTCGCGACGCACGTGCCGAACGACCACACCTCGCTCTCGGCGTTGAAGAACACGGTGGCGTCGAGCCCGGGCGCCTCGCCCTTCGGCAAGCCCGTGCCGCGATACGCGAGATCGGAGACCTGAGCCCACGTCGCGCGCCGCCCGGGAACGCCTCGCACCTCCCAGCCGCCGACGACCGGGACCACGTCGGCCAGCGCCGCCTCGAGAAGACTGGCAGCCAACCGGCCGCCCTTTTCCCTGACCTCGGTCGCCGCCCGGAAGACGGCGCTGCCGCCAAGCACCGTGGAGCGGCTGCCGAACGTGCCGACGCCCTGGGGCGTCCCCTGCGTGTCGCCGTGACGGACGCGGATCGACTCGGGAGCCACGCCGAGGGCGTCCGCCGCGATCTGGGCCCACGTCGTCTCGTGGCCCTGGCCGTGAGCGCTCGAGCCCGTGACGACGGTGACGACGCCGGTCCGCTCGATCCGCACCGTGCCGGACTCCCAACCGGCCGCCGACGGCTCGACGTACGCGGCGAGGCCCACGCCGACGACGTCGCCTCGCGCGCGGGCTCGCGCCTGCTCGGCGCGCTGGCGATCGTACTCGGCGAGGGTGAGAGCCCGCTCGAACGCGGCCGGGTAATTGCCGGAGTCGTAGACCTGTCCCGTCGACGTCCGATACGGAAACGCGCCGGCCGGCACGAGGTTGCGCCGGCGGATGTCCGCCGGGTCGAGGCCGAGCGCGTGGGCGGCCTCGTCCATCAAGCGCTCGATCACGAAGATGCCCTCGGGCCGCCCGGCGCCGCGATACGGCCCGGTCGAGTTCGTGGTCGTATACGCGGCCGTCGCCTGGATGTCGACCGCGGGCACCACATAGGCGCCCGGCATCGTCCGGCCGTGATTGCGTACCGGCCCCGCGCCATTGACGACGAGCTGCGAGCCGAGCGCGACCGCGATTCGCGCGCGCAGCCCGGCGATCTTGCCGTCGGCAGTCACCGCCAGCTCCCCGCGGGCGCGCGCGCCGCGGCCGTGCTGCGTCGTCATGAGGTCCTCGGTCCGGGTGGAGATCCACTTCACGGGCCGGCGCAGGAAGACGGCGAGCCAGGCCACGAGGATCTCGTCGCGGTACGTCGTGCCCTTGGCCCCGAAACCCCCGCCGACGTCGGGAGCGATGACGCGGATCTTGTGCTCGCCGAAGCCGATGACCGACGCGATCTCCCCACGCGCCCGGAACGGCGCCTGGGTCCCCAGCCACACGGTCAGCTCGTCGGCGGCCGTGTCGTAGCGGGCCATGCAGCCGCGCGGCTCCATCGTCACGGCGGCGACGCGCGTCTGATCCACGCTGACGGTGACCACGCGCGCAGCGGCGGCGAAGGCCGCGGCGGCGTCGCCGGCCCGCCACGCCCCGGCGATCGCGCGGTTGGTGCCGAGGCTCTGGTGGACGATGGGCGCGGCCGCGGCCTGCGCGCTCTCGGCGTCCAGCACCGCGGCGAGCGGCTCGTACTCGATGTCGACGAGGTCGGCCGCATCACGCGCCTCCGGGAGGCTCTCGGCCACGATGGCAACGATCGGCTCGCCGACGAACCGCACGGCGCCGTCGGCCAGGAGTGGAAACGGCGCGATCTTCATGTCGGGGAAGAACGCATTCGCCGCGGGCTGGCCGAGATGCTTGATGTCGCCTGCCGACACGACGGCCACGACCCCGGTGGCGCGCCGGGCCGCGGCCGTATCGAGCCGCACGATCCGCGCGTGGCCGTGAGGGCTGCGCACGAAGTGCACGTGCAGCACGCCGGGCACGGCGATGTCGTCAACGTAGCGGCCACCGCCGGTCATGAGCGCGCGGTCTTCCACGCGCTTGCGCGAGGCGCCGACGTAGCGGCCGCTGGGCGCTGTCACGTCAGCGAGGGCGTGAAGCGGGACGCGGCGAACGCCGCCGCCGCTCCCACGAACGCGACGACGAGCGGATGAGGCGCGGACTCGGTCGAGGCGAGCTGAGGAAGGAACAGCGTGGCCAGATAGAAGCGCCGATCGCGGAGCTCCGCCATTCGCACCTCGCCGCGCTCATCGAAGCCGCTGAGCGAGAGGCCGGCCGCGGCCAGGCGCTGCTGGTAGTCGGGATTCAACCCGTAGTTGCAGAAGAACTCCTCCTCGATCACGGGCTGGCCGTAGATCGTCGCGGCGCGCGTGCCGTCGGCCACGGTGACCTTCATTCGCGGCCCGGACAGCACGGGCGCGCCGGGGGGTCGGCCCGCAGCGGCACACGCGATCGGCGCGATCAGGGCCGACTCGGCCTCGCCACCGTATTCGGCGTGGCGCGCGTCGGTGAACCCGGCGACGTGGCGCGCATACTCTAACAGAGTATGTTGAAAGCCCCCTCAGGTGGCCACGAGGGGCCAGTCCCGCTCTCGCGCCCATCGAATCGCGCGCAGCGCTCCGTCGAGGCTTCGATAGGGACTGCCCGGCGCGATCCAGAAACCGTCGAAGCGCTCGAGGCGCCGCACCGCGTCGGCGGCCACCAGCCCCTCGGTCGGCACCCACCGGACGTCGACGGCGAGCGACGACGCGCCGGCCGCGTGAGCGAGCGCCGCAACCGTCGCGCGATGGGCACGCGATCCGGGATCGTAGTCGCCGACCACGCCGACCTTTACGGGCATCGCGTCGGCATTATACTGGGCCCCAGCCATGGCCAGACGCGGCCGAGTCATCCCGTTCCCGACGAAGTTGCCGCCGCCCGACGAGCGCGCGCTGACCGAGGTGCACCGCTGCGCCCAGGCCGAGGCGATCGTGGTGAAGGGCCTCTTCGAGAGCGAGGGCATTCCGACCGTGCTGCGCTCGCGCATCGCGCACTCCGTCCACCCCTTCACCGTGGGGGCCCAGGGCGAGGTCAGGATTCTCGTGCCCGCGGCGGACGCCGCCCGCAGCCGGCGCCTGCTCGCTCGCCATGCCTCCGCGTAGCGCGATCCTCGTCGTCGATCTCCTCAAGGGGTTCTTCAAGAACGATCCCACCCTGCCCGATCCGCTCGATGCGCGGCGACTGTTCGCCACCGTCCGACGCGTCATCGACGCCGGCCGGGAGCGGGGCCTGACCATCGTCTTCGTCAAGGACAACTTCCTCCCCGAAGAGGTGGGCCACGACAAGCACTTCAAGATCTGGGGTCCCCACTGCGTGGTCGGCACGCCGGACGCCGACGTCGTCGACGAGCTGGCGCCCCGGCCCGGCGATTATCAGATCGCGAAGAAGCACTACAGCGGATTCAGCGGAACCCGGCTCGACGCGGTGCTCCGCGAGCTCGACGTCAAGCGGCTCTACGTCACGGGCGCGTGGACCGAGGCCTGCGTCCAGCACACCGTCATCGATGCCTTCTACCTCAACTACGAGATCTGCGTGGTCTCGGACGGCGTCTCCTCACCCGACCGCGCCACTCACGACTACGCGCTCGCGTACATGCAGCGCTACCACCGCGCCGAGATCCTCACGAGCGACCAGGCGATCGCGCTGTTCGGCCGAGGTGCCGCGGCCGCCTGACGCTCAACCGAGCCCGGCGATCACCGACGTGAGCGCGTGAGCGACGCGCTCGAGGGCCGCTGGCTCGAGCGTGGCGAACGCGTCGCGGGGCGTGTGGTACGTGTCGAAGGGGACCGGGCGTCGCACCAACGCACGGAGCGCGCTCCGCATCGGGCTGAACACGAACTGGCGCAGCGCATCGGCCTCGGCGAAGGGCACGATGGTGAAGCCGTAGGCCGGGATGCCGGCCGCCGCGAACGCGCGATGGTCGCTGCCGAAGACGGGAATACGGCCGACGAGGTGATAGCCCTCGTCGCGGCGCAGGCCGAGCGTGTCGAGCGCTCCCGCCACCGATGTCAGAAAGGCCGGGGGGCTCGCGTCCGGCGTGTCCCACACGGCGAGGGCGTCGCCGATTCCGCACAGCTCGAGGCTCAGGACACCGGTGATCCCGTCCAGGCGCTCGCGCTTGACGTACTCGCGCGCGCCCAGATAGCCGAGTTCCTCGGCGGCCGTGAACAGGAAGCGGACGCGGAGACGCGGCGGCACGTCGCGCGCGATCCGCTCCAGCAGGTGCAGCAGGATGCCGACCGCGGCGGCGTTGTCGTTGGCACCAGGACTGCGCGGCACCGCGTCGTGGTGGGCGATCAGCACGACCACGCGATCGCCCGAGCCGACATCGACGGTGAAGTTCTCGCCGCGCCCTTCGAACGTCTCGAACCGGCTCCGCGTGAACGGCACGCCGCGGCGCTCGAGATACCAGGCCACGGCGCGCTCACGCTCGTCGTTGGGCCGCGCTTCGAGCAGCCGGGACAGCGCCAACGGGCCGTCGCCGCCGCGCAGAATCTCGTCGAGCGGCATCGGCGGGGCCATCGGCGCCGCCGGCGCCCGTCCCGCGTTGAGCACGCGGCCGATCCCGCTGTTGAGTCGGCCTCGCAGATAGAAGCCGACGTCGCGCAGGGTCACGGGATCTTGAACAAGCGACGCGCGTTGTCGCTCAGCCGAGCCGCCAGCGTGTCGAGCGCCTCGCCGCGCAGCTCGGCCACTCGGGCGGCCGTGAGCGCCAGGTAGGCGGGCTCGTTGCGTCGGCCGCGATGGCCTTGCGGTGGCAGGAACGGGCAGTCGGTCTCGATCACCAGACGGTCGCCGGGCACGAGGCGCGCGACGTCGGGAAGCGCGCGGGCGTTCGGATACGTGACCGGGCCGGCCAGCGAGATCGCGAGACCGAGGTCCAGGCACCGCCGCGCCAGAGCAGCGTCGCCCGAGAAGCAGTGCATGATCCCGCCGATCTCGCCCACGCGTCCCTCGCCGAGAATCCGCAGCACGTCCTCGTGGGCCTCGCGGCAGTGGATCAGGACGGGCTTGCCGACCTCGCGGCCGAGCGCGAGAAGCCGCGTGAACACGCGCTCCTGATCCTCACGGGGCGAGAGGTTGCGGAAGAAATCGAGGCCGATTTCGCCGACCGCGACGACCCGCGGCTCTCGCGCCAGTCGCGCGATCTCTGCGAACGCCATGTCGTCGGCCTCGCCCGCATCGTGAGGGTGGATACCGACCGCCGCCCACACGTTGGCCTCGCGGCTCGCCAGCTCGATGGCCGCCCTCGACGTGGCCACGTCGGTCCCGATCGTCACCATCCGTGTCACGCCGGCCTCGCGGGCGCGGGTCAGGACATCGGGCAGGTCGCTCGTGAACTCCGGAAAGTGAAGATGCGCGTGCGTGTCGAAGAGCTCGGGAGGGCTCACGGGATCACGCGGAACCGGAAGCGGCCGATGAGCTGTCCCGAGTCGGTCGTCACGTCGACCGACCAGCGGCCGACGACGGCGTCGGGGAACGACGTCTTGCGCGAGAACGTGCGAAAGCCCTCGCGGCGCCCGCCGTGCACCGGCGAGAGGTTCACGACGTCGATCACCTCGCCGTCACGCTGCCACACGTGGCGGATCCCTTGCTTGAGGCCGGCGGGCGCGTACACCGCCGTGTAAGCCACCAGCCCGCGAGCTCTCAGATCGGCGGCCTTGATCGCTCGCGTGACCGGCTCGAGCGACTCGAGGGTGCCGACGTTCCAGGCCAGCACGTGACTGGCGAGGCTGAGCGGCACCGGCGGAAGCCAGCCGCGCCCCGCGTACGCCAGCCCGGCGACGACGAAGGCGGCGAGCGCGCTGACGGTGGCGCTGACGCGCCATGGCCACTTCCGGGCCATGCAGAGCGCCGGCGCCAGCGCGATGACGCCCGCCCCAGCGCTCACCATGAGCGCAAAGCGCGGCGGGAAGCCCACGAGCGGGAGCGCCACGTCGAGTGCGCCGAAGACGCAGACGAAGAAAAAGACCGCGCCGGCCCACGGCCGCGGGTGGACGATCGCGCGGAACCACGGATCGAACGTCGCCAGCAAGGCCAGGCCAGCCAGCACCAGGAAGAACACGATGTTGCGCGACGTCAGCGTGGTGCTCGCCCAGTACACGGGGAGCAGGAAGAGGAGGATGCCGTGGTAGAGCGACTGGATCGTGTAGTCGACGCCGGTAACCACCAGCCGCGCCGCCCGCCGCTCCGAGCCCTCGAGGGTCCGGCGGACCTGGGTGATCAGCGCGAAGAGCAGCCACAGGAGCAGGACGTAGCCCACGATCCAGCGAACGTGGCTGAGCTCATGACGGAACACGAACAGCGTGAGGAGTCCGCCGACGAGGGAGGCGAGCGAGATGCCCCACTGTCGGATGAACGGCGCGAGCCCGCTCACCCCGTGGACGCCAGGGCCTCGGCGATCCGGCGGGCGACGTCGTCCCGGCGGAGCGCGACCACGCACTCGCGCAGGTCCCTGGCCAGCGCGTGATTGGTCAGCTGCGCGCTGACGAGGTCGAGCGCCATCGAGCGCATCCCGGCGTCGAGCGCGCAGATCTCGCGGAGCACGCGGGCGATGGACGCGTCGCGCGCCGCGACCTCCAGGATGACGTCGACGTACTCGCGACTCATTTCACCCGGGCGCCGGGCGGCAGGTCCCGGTCCGGCGTGACGACGGCCAGCCGATCACCGGCCGACCCCGCCAGCACCATGCCCTGGGACTCGATCCCCATGAGCTTGGCCGCCTCGAGGTTGGCGACGATCACGACCTTCTTGCCGACGAGATCCCCCGGCGCATAGTGCTCGGCGATGCCGGCCACGACCGTACGCTGGGAATCGCCCAGCGACACCGTGAGCTTCAGGAGCTTCTTGGACTTCGGGACGAGCTCGGCCGCGATGACCTCGGCCACACGGAAGTCGAGCTTCCCGAACTCGTCGATCGTGATCGCCGCTGAGGTCGCCGCCGCTGACGCCACCGCTGCCTCGGTCGGTTTCTCCAGCCGTGCCTTGTCGTCGACACGAGGGAAGAGGCCGGACAGGCGCTCGACGCGCGGGATGGTGTTGATCCGTCCCATCGCCGCGTTGGCGAGGGACGGCTCACGCCCGTCGCCGATCGCGCGCCGAATCTTGGCCGCTGCGTCGGGGAGGAACGGAGCGAGGATGATGCCGAGGAAGCGCAGCGAGTCGGCCAGCGTGGCCAGCACCCGATTGAGCTCGGGCGCCTTGGCCGGATCCTTCGCGAGGGCCCACGGCTGTGTGGTGTCGATGTACCGATTGACTGCGCCGATGAACTCCCAGATCGCCTCGAGCGCCCGATGAAACGCGAACTGCTCCATCGCACGCTCGACGCGGCGGCGGGCATCGTCGGCCATCGCCAGGACTTCGCGATCAGCCGGGATCACCGCCATCGTGGGCTTCTCGGTCGGCTCGGCCTTGGCCAGCAGCGTCGTCGCCCGCGAGACCAGGTTGCCGAGATCGTTGGCCAGATCCGCGTTCAACCGGCCGACGAGCGCTTCCTCCGAGAAGTCGGCGTCGAGGCCGAACGTCATCTCGCGCATGAGGAAGTAGCGGAAGGCGTCGTGGCCGTACTTGTCGGTCAGGGCCAGCGCCTCCACCACGTTGCCGATGGACTTCGACATCTTGCCGCCGCCGATGTTCCAGTAGCCGTGGACGTCGAGGTGGCGGAAGACGTCGAGGCCGACCGCCTTGAGCATGCACGGCCAGTAGATGGCGTGGGGCTTCAGGATGTCCTTGCCGATCAGGTGCTCGACGTGCGGCCAGTAGCGCTTGAACGTGTCGCCGCCCGGCTGGCCGAGCGCCGACACATAGTTGATCAACGCGTCGAACCATACGTAGGTGACGTACTTGTCGTCGAACGGCAGCGGGATGCCCCACTCGAGCCGCGTCCGAGGCCGGCTGATCGACAAGTCCTGCAACGGATCGCGCAGGAATCCCAGGATCTCGTTGCGATAGCGCTCGGGCCGGATCAGATCGGGGCGCGCGTTGATGTAGTCGATCAGCCAGCCCTGGTACTTCGACATCTTGAAGAAGTAGTTCTCCTCCTCGATCCAGGTCAGCGGCGTCTGGTGATCGGGGCACTTGCCGTCGACGATCTCCTTCTCGGTGTAGAACCGCTCGCAGCCGAAGCAGTAGTGGCCGCCGTACTTGCCGAGGTAGATCTCGCCCGCGTCCCAGAGCGCCTGGAGGATCCCCTGCACGACGGTCCTGTGCCGCTCCTCGGTGGTGCGGATGAAGTCGTCGTTGCTGATCCCCAGCCGCTGCCACGTCTCGCGGAACTTGGCGGAGATGCCGTCGGTATAGGCCCGGGGCTTCACGCCGGCCTTGGCTGCGGCCTGGGCGATCTTGTCGCCGTGCTCGTCGGTGCCGGTCAGGAAGCGCACGTCGTCGCCAGCCAGCCGGTGATAGCGGGCCATCGCGTCGGCGACGATCGTCGTGTAGGCGTGCCCCAGGTGGGGCGTCGCGTTCACGTAGTAGATCGGGGTGGTGAGATAGAAGACGCGGTCGGCCGGGCTCACTTCTCGAGCTGGGCCTTGATGTGCGATCGCCCCTCCCACGTCACCTGGTCGATCGGCACCTCGGCTTCGGTGCCGTCGGGGAAGCCGACGATGACGCTCTGTTTCAGGACCCGCAGCGAGCGGATCTTGCCGCTCATGCAGCCGCCGCCACCGCAGCTCGCCTGACAGGGCGTGTTGACGCGGGGCAGCCGTGCCCGTAGCTCCTCGTAGAGCGAGAACTCGTAGAGCAGGCAGCACTTGAGCCGGCCGCAATTCCCGAGCAGCCTGTTGTCGGTGAGCGGCATGTCCTGGGTCTTCGCCATCTTGACGGAGATCGGCTCGAACTTGCGGAGGTAGGACGAGCAGCAGAGCTGCCGGCCGCACGGTCCGATCCCGTCCATGACCTTGGTGACGTCACGGGCGCCGATCTGGCGCATCTCGACGCGCGCGCGGAACTCGCGGGCGAGGTCGCGCACGAGATCGCGGAAGTCCACACGCTCCTCCGCGTTGAAGTAGACGGTGGTGCGCCGGGCCCCCGGCGTGAACTCGACGTCCACCACCTTGATGGCGAGCCGGTGGTCGCGGGCCTTGTGCTCGCAGGTGACGATGGCGCGCTTCTCGCGCTCCCGGCGCTCGCGCCACTCGTGGGCTTCCGCCTCGGTCACCAGGCGCAGCACGCGCGGAAACGGCCGGTCGCGCTTGAAGTCCGGCAACAGCCGCCGGGGCCGACGCACCTCGCCCACCGTCTGGCCACCCTCCATGCTCACGATCACGAGGTCGCCCACGTGCAGCTCGAGGTCCTCGGCGACCAGGTAGTCCTCGGCCTTGGCCACCTCGCGCAGGCGGACGCCGACGAGATACTCGACGGCCGCGGCCTCGGGATCGCTCATCGTCCTCTCCTCAGTTCATGCGCAGCGCCAGCCGGCTCAGCAGTACCTCAAGCGTGAGCCGCGGCGTGACGTTCACGGCCAGGGCTTCGCGCGCCTCGCGGCACATCGCGAGGCCCGTCCACAGATCATCCCACGACCAGGCCTCCGCTTCGCGTGTGCTGGAATCGGCGTCACCCGTAAAGTGGGCGGCCCCGCACTTGGCCAGCACCAGGTCGCGGCAGAGCCACCAGTACGCGTCTACCACCCGCTCGGCGCGCTCGCGGTCGCGGTCGAACGACCCGGCCCGGCGAAACAGGGCTTCGACGCCCTTGGCCCGCACATCGGCGAGGATGTCGAGCGCCTCGTCACGCTCGGCGGTGGCGCGCTCGTCGCGGCGGGGTGCGAACCGCACGATCTGGCAGCGCGAGAGCACCGTGGCCGGCACCGCGCGCGGGCGCTCGAGCACCAGGATCAGGACCGTGCGCGCCGGCGGCTCCTCCAGCGTCTTGAGGAACGCCTGAGGCGCCTCACCCGTCATGCGGTCGGCATCGTCCAGGATGAACACCTTGTGCTGGGCCATCGCCGGACGGAGCGACGCCTGGCGCTCGAGCTCGCGGATGGCGCCGATCCGAATGGCCTTCGGACCCTTGGGATTGCTCTCGGGCGGCGTGGGAACGATCAGGTGGATATCGGGATGAGGCCCGGAGCGGGCCAACCCGCACAGCGCCTGGGCAAAGGCGAGCGCCGTCGTCGTCCGGCCGCTGCCGGCGGGGCCGATGAAGGCGTAGGCGTGAGCCACGCGATCGGCGGCCAACGCGCGGCGCAACAGCTCGACGGCGCGCGGCTGGCCTTCGATGGCCTCAAGCGCCACGCAAGAACTCCTCGACGACGGTGGCCACGTCGGCAGCCACGGCCTCGACCGGGCGCTCCGCGCGGATCAGGCGCACGCGCTTGGGCTCGGCGCGCAGGATCTCCAGATAGCCGCGTCGCACCCGACGGTGGAACGCGAGCGTCTCGCGCTCGAAGCGGTCGAGGCGGCGCCGATCGATGCGCCGCAAGCCGGCCGCGGGCGGCAGATCGAAGAGCAACGTCAGATCGGGAAGCACGCCCCCGGTCGCCCGCAGATTCAGCTCGCGAACCAGGTCGTGATCCACGCCGCGGCCGTAGCCCTGATAGGCGAGCGTGGCGTCGGCGTACCGGTCGCAGAGGACGACGCGGCCTCGCTGGAGCCACGGCCGGACCTTCTCGTTGACGTGCTGCTGGCGGGCCGCCATGAAGAGGAAGACTTCCGCGAGCGGCGTGGGATGGGCGCGCGGCAGCTCGAACAGCTGCCGGACGGCCTGGCCGAGCTCGGTGCCGTCCGGCTCGGCCGTCTGCTCGACACGATAACCCTGGCGCTTGAGGGAGCGCTGCAGCCGGGCGATCTGGGTGGACTTTCCCGACCCCTCGACGCCCTCGAACGTGATCAGCACTCCCCGCACGCCACCAGCCTCCAGCTCATGCAATACGCCACTCTAGCACGCGGACTAGGGGCGACCAACGCGACGAGGGCTGTGGTAGAGTCGCGGACGGTCTGCCGATGCAGTGCACCCGGACACCCTGACGACCGTCGTCGCGACTCTGAGGAGATCACCATGAAACGTCGAATCGCCATCGCCGCGGTCCTCGTCGTCCTCGTGGCCGCCGGCGCCGTCTTCGCCGAGGTCTGTCTGTCGCCGTACGTCAAGCGCCTCGCCGGCCCCGAGAAATTCCTCTACATCTCCGCCGTCGACGCGGACGGGCGGGACAACGATTTCCTGGCGGTGGTCGACGTCAGCCTGCCCTCACCGACGTATGGCCGCGTGGTGAACACGCTGAGCCTCGGCTCGGCTGGCAACGAGCCACACCACATGGGCTGGAGCGACGACCGGACGAAGATCTGGGTCGGGACCCTCCTCTCTAAGAAACTGTTCATCGTCGACGTCGCCGCCGATCCGAGCCGGCCAACGATCGTCAAGACCATCGAGGACATCTCGGCGGTCACCGGCCTGCACGGGCCGCACACCTACTACGCGCTCCCCGGACGGATGCTTCTGACCTTCCTGTCGTCGGCCGACGGCAATCCACCGGGCGGCATGGCCGAGTTCACCAACGACGGCGAGCTCGTCCGGGTGATCAAGAACCCCGCGGACTCTCCCTACGCCTACGACGTCGCCGTGAAGCCGGACGTGAACCGGATGATCACGTCGAGCTTCACGCCGCTGCGGAACTACCGGAAGCCGCTCCCCCAGTGGGACATGAAGGACGGCGGCAACACGCTGCTCGTCTGGGACTTCAAGGAGCGCAAGGTGATCCAGACCCTCACGACCGATCCGGTGCCGCTCGAGGTCCGCTGGAGCGTCAGGCCTGGAAAGGCCCACGGCTGGACGAACTCGGCGCTCGGCGACTCGATCTGGTTCTTCGCCCAGGGCAAGGACGGGAAGTTCGCCACGAAGAAGGTCGCCGATCTGGGCAAGGGCTGCCTGCCCGCGGATCTCCGCCAGTCGCCCGACGACCGCTATCTCTACGTCTCCTGCTTCATGAAGAGCGAGATCCAGGCGTGGGACGTGTCAACGCCCGACCGCCCGCGACTCCACGACACGGTGGTGGCCGGCGTGTCGCCGAACATGATGCACGTCACCGGCGACGGCAAGCGCATGTACGTCACCAACTCACTGCTGTCGACCATGGACTACTCGGAGAAGTTCTGGGTCCGTCTCGTGCACATCGGCCCTGACGGCCGGCTCAAGGTCGATCCGTTCTTCGACGTGGACTTCACGAAATTTCCGAGCGGCGCCGCGCGCGCTCACGACATGCTGCTGAACTGAGATGGACCGTCGCCAGCTCGGGGCTCTGGCCGCGGCGCTGCTCGTCGGCGCAGCGCCCGCCGCCTGGGGGCACCAGCCGTCGCCGGCTGCGTCGCCGGGCGGGCGACTGACGACCGCGCCAAGTCTGGCGGTGATCCGGCCCGCTCCCGACTTTGCGCTGCCGGACGTCGCCGGCGCCGACGTCAAGCTGTCGGGGCTGCGTGGCAGTATCGTGCTGCTCTCCTTCATCTATACGTCGTGCACCGCAGCATGCCCGCTCCTCACCCAGCGCATGGCCGTGCTCCAGGGCCGGCTCACCGAAGCCAGGCTCTTGCCCGGAGAGGTGACGCTGCTCTCCGTCACCGTCGATCCCGAGCGTGACTCGGCCGCCGTGCTCGCCCGCTACGCTCAGGCCTTCACGGCCAGTCCCCGCGGCTGGCGCTTCCTGCGTTCCGAGCCCGATCGCCTGGGCCCGGTGCTGGCACGCTACGACGAGTGGACGAAACGGTTGCCCAACGGCGACATCGACCATCCGGCGCGGCTCTACCTGATCGACCGCGCCGGCCGGATCCGCGAGATCTACAGCCTTGGCCTGTTCGACGAGCGCCAGGCGTTCCTGGACATCCAGGCGCTGCTGCGCGAGCCGCGGTGAGCCGAGACTGACGGGAGCGTTCGTGCTCGATCTCTCGGTGGTCATCCCCGTGTACAACGAGGAAGAGAACCTCGCACCGCTGTGGGCCGAGCTCCGCCCGGTAGTGGAAGGCCTGGGCCTCGACTTCGAGGTCGTCTTCGTCGACGACGGCAGCCAGGACAGGAGCGCCGAGATCGTCCGCCGGCTCCGTGAAGGTGATACCCGCGTGCGGCTCGTCAGCCTCAAGGCCAACGCGGGCGAGACTGCGGCCACCGACGCAGGCTTCAAGGCCGCGCGCGGGCGGATGGTCGTGACGATGGACGCCGACCTGCAGAACGACCCCGCGGACATCCCGCGCCTGCTCGCCCGGCTCGATCAGTGGGACGCAGTCTGCGGATGGCGGGCGAACCGAGCGGCCGGTGATTCGCTCGTCCGCCGTCTCTCCTCGCGCCTGGGCAACGGCGTTCGGAACTGGGTGAGCGACGAGACCATCGAGGACAGCGGCTGTACCTTTCGCGCCTTCCGTCGTGAGTGCGTGCGTGGACTGACGCTCTACCGTGGCTTCCACCGGTTCATCCCGACCCTGCTGCAGTTGCGCGGCTACCGGGTCGTGGAGCTGCCGGTGGGCCACCGGCCCCGGCGCTTCGGGCGGTCCAAGTACGGCGTCATGAACCGCGCCTTCGTGACGATCGTCGACGTCCTGGTCGTCCGCTGGATGAAGTCACGCCGGCTTGGCTACGAGGTGACCGAGGATCTCGGGGGCGAGCCGCGGAGCGAGTAAGGCGCGGGCTCAGAGGCCGTGGATCGGAAAGATCAATCGCTGGATCGCGTCCACCTGGCGATCGACGTATTCCTGCACGCGGGCGCGCCGGTCGTCGTCGAGACGCGCGGGCGGATCCCAGAGTGACCCCATGCGGAGATGGAGCCGCCGGGCGTAGTCGACGAAGTCCGCCGGCAGATCGGCGTTGACCTCGACGCCGTTCATCACCGCCCACGCCGCCGTCCACGCCCGCGCCACGTTGCCGATGTCGTAGCCCCCGCCACCGAGGGCGACGACTCGAGGTGCAAACTCCGTGATGCGAGCCACGGCCCGAGCGAAACCCTGGACGTCGAGCGCCAGATGCGTGAGCGGATCGGTCCGATGTGAATCGATGCCGAGCTGCATGACGATCACGTCCGGCTTGAAGGCCGTCAGCAGTCGGGGCACGACCGCCTCGAACGCCGGCAGATAGATGCTCGAATCGGTGAGCACGTCGAGCGGCAGGTTCACCGAGAACCCACGGCCCGCGCCTTTCCCCATCTCCTCCACGAAGCCCGTGCCGGGGAACAACCGGTCACCACGCTCGTGGGTCGAGATCGTGAGCACGTTGCGATCGGCGTAAAACGCATTCTGCACGCCGTCGCCGTGATGGGCGTCGATGTCGACGTAGGCCACGCGCAGCCCCCGCGCACGCAGGTGGAGGATCGCCAGCACGGCGTCGTTGACGTAGCAGAAGCCCGAGGCGCGGTCGGGCATCGCGTGGTGCAGGCCGCCGGCGAAGTGGAACGCGCGCGTGACCTCGCCGCCGGCGACCAGTCGCGCGGCGAGCAGTGAGCCGCCAGCGGCCAGCCGCGCGGCGTCCCACAGCCCGGGGAAGATCGGGTTGTCGCCGGGGCCAAGGCCGTAGCGACAGACCACCGCCGCCGACGCCGCGCCGGTGTTGGCCGCCTTGAGCACGTTCAGGTACTCCTCGGTGTGGAACGTGAGGAGCGCGGCCTCCTCGGCCGGCTCTGGCGATCTCACGGCGCTCCCGGCGAGCGCCGTCAGTCCGTAGGCCTCCATGAGGCGCCATGTCAGACCGAGGCGCTCCATGCGCAGCGGGTGCTCCGGGCCGTAATCGAACCGCGCCCACTGATCGGAGTGGACCAGGGCCGTTTTCACTGTCACGGGGTCCGCGAGGCCGGCTTGGGCCGTGGGTGGCCTGTTCTCGGTGCTGATGGCTGCGTGCGCTTCCAGTGTCCCGACTTCCCGCCCGATTTCTCGAGCAGGGCGACGCGCTCGATCGTCACGCCCTTCTCGACGGCCTTCACCATGTCGTAGACCGCGAGCGCGGCGATGCTCGCCGCCATCAACGCCTCCATCTCGACGCCGGTCTTGTCCACGGTCCGTACGCGCGTCTCGATCGTGAGCACACCGCGGTCATCGTCGCTGAACGTCACATCGATGCCGGTGAGACGAAGCGGGTGACAGAGCGGGATCAGCTCGTGGGTTCGCTTGGCGGCCAGGATACCGGCGGTACGAGCGACGCCTAGCACGTCGCCCTTGGGCGCGTTGCCGGCGCGAACGATCTGGAGGGTCTTGGGCGACATGCGCAGGATGGCGGAGGCGACCGCTTCCCGGGCTGTCTCGGGCTTGGCGGAGACGTCCACCATGCGGGCGTCGCCGCGAGGCGAGAGGTGACTGAGACCGCGGCGCCCCGCTGTTCCGGCGCGCCGCGGCATCGTGACCGACCTAGAGTGTCCGGTCCGGCGTCAGGCCGTGACGCGCGCGTGCCGGAGGATACTCTCCATGCGGTCTTTGGCCATGAGCTTGAGCTTCTTGAGCTCGGTGATCCGCCACTGTTGTTCCGCCGAGAGCGGGGAGACCCCCTTGAGTGTCTCGAGCTCGCGATCGTAGCGCTGATGCTCGTCGCGAAGGCGGCGAAACTCCTCGTTCTCGGCGATCAATCGGTCAATGAGGCTCTCCTGGGTCATGCATGGCCTCCGTGCGGTGGGCGGGACCGGTGTAAAACAAGCAAAGCCAGCGTCCCGGTGGGCGCTGGCTTCGTGATGGCCTTGATCAATAACGCTACCCCCGTCCGATGCTCCTGGTTGCGGGTGACTGTTTATAGCCTCCGACCCGCGCGGGTGTCAAGAAAGCCTCACGAGGTAGCGGTGCGGATCAAATGGACCGCGCTCGCCTTGAAGATGGCGGTCACAGCGCGGCCCTCGGCGAGTCCCAGCTCCTCGACGGAGCGGCGGGTCAGCGCGGCGACCAGCGGAAACCCGACGTCGACGACCACGCGCACCTGGGGCGCCGAGGGCGTGATCCGCGAGACGGTGCCGGCCAGGTGATTGCGCGCGCTCGAGAGCACCGGGCTCTCCGGCGCCTGGGTCAGCGTGACGTCTTCGGGCCTGATGCAGATTCGCACGCGCTCGCCGGGATGGGCCGGCGCCGCCACCTCCAGCTTGCGCCCCGCCACGTCGACCAGGGTGACGCCGTCCTGGACCGAGATCACCTCGCCCGACACGATCGTCTCCACCCCGACGAAGCGCGCCACGTCTTCGGCCACCGGCGACTGGAAGACGGTCGCGGTGTCTCCCACCTGGCGGAGCCGGCCAGCGAGCAGCACCGCCACCCGGTCGGCGAGGGTCATCGCCTCCGCCCGGTCGTGGGTCACCAGCACGGTGGCCACACGATCGGCCGCGAGGATCCCGGCCAGCTCCGGGATCAGCGCTGACCGCGTCGGCTCGTCGAGCGCGGCGAACGGCTCGTCGAGCAGCAGCAGCTCCGGCTCCAGCACGAGCGCCCGCGCCAGCGCGACTCGCTGGGCTTCGCCGCCCGACAGCGAGCGGGCCTGCCGGCCAGCGAGGCGTGCGATCCCGAACCGCTCGAGCCACCGCGTCACGCGGGTCCGGCGCGCGTCGGCTGGGACACCACGGAAGCGCAGCCCCAATCCAACGTTGGCGGTCACGGTCGTGTCGGCGAGGAGCGCTTGCTGGAACACCGTCGCCATCGTCCGGCGCTCTGCCAGCGCCGTCGCCGCGGACACGATATGGCCGTGAACCCTCACCTCGCCTCGATCCGGCGACTCCAGGAGTCCGATGACCCGCAGCAGCGTGGACTTGCCACTGCCGTTGGGCCCGATCACCGCGAGCACCTGTCCCGCCTCGATCGTGAGCTCGGGCACGTCGAGGACGAAGCCCGGTGTGCGCTCGAGTCGGATGCCGGTGAGCGCGACGATCGGCGCACCCGCACGGCGTGTCACGCGGGCAGGACCTGGATCGATCCTCGATGGATGGAGAGTTGCCAGTGCCGGTCGCGGTCGATCTCGAGGATCTCGTACACGAGACGCGGAACCTCGACCTCGAGGTCGTACTCCCCCTGCGCCGGCTCCCCCGGCTCGTCGAGTCGGATCATGAGCGCCACGGTGGTGCCGAAGTCGGCCTCGGCCACTACGCGGCCAGACATCAAATTCATGTGATGCCCCGGGTCCGGCGCGCCTCGGTCCTTCCGGATCAGCCGGACGTACTCGGGACGGATGAAGAAGGCAATCGGAGCCTCAGACGACGGCAGGTACGCTTGGGTCGGCGAGTTCACCGCTTCCATCGTGAGACCACGCCATCGGAGCTGGATGCGGTCGGGCGACGCCTTGATCACGGTGCCGTGCAGGATGTTGCGGATGCCCATGATTCGCGCCACCGCTTCCGACGCGGGCTGCCACAAGAGCTCCGAGCGTGGCGCCGACTGGATGACGCGTCCGGCCTCGTAGACGACGATGCGATCACCGAGGCGATAGGCCTCGGCGAAATCGTGGGTGACCAGCACCGCGGGCACGCCACACTGCAGCAGCGTCGAGCGCAGCTCGTCGCGCAGCGTGACGCGCGTCGGCAGGTCGAGCGCGGAGAGCGGCTCGTCGAGCAGGAGGAGGGCGGGATCGATGGCGAGCGCCCGCCCCAGCGCCACGCGCTGGCGCTGGCCGCCGGAGAGCTCACGCGGGTACCGGCCCTCGAGCCCGCTGAGGCCGAGGCGCGCGATGATGGCGCCGGTTCGCGCGTGTCGTTCGGCCCGCGACCGGTTTCGGAGGCCGAAGCCCACGTTGTCGGCGACGGTGAGATGAGGGAACAGGGCGTACCCCTGGAAGACGTAGCCGATCCGCCGCGACTGCGAGGACAGGTCGACCCCGGCCCGCGCGTCGAAGAACACGCGATCGTCCACGACGATGCGGCCGTCGTCGGGGCGCAAGAGCCCGGCCAGACACTGGAGGGTGAGCGTCTTGCCCGCGCCCGACGGGGCGAAGAGCGCGACGACGTTTTCCCGAGCCTCCCAGCGCGCGTCGAGCGTAAAGCCCGGCAAGCGCTTGACGATGCTGACGTCGAGGCGCGCCATCTCAGGCGGCGCGGGCGCCGAGCCGGCCGGCCACGACCAGCACGACGCACGAGAGCGCGGTGAGCAGGCCGACCAGGAGGAGGGCGTCGCCCGTCTCCCCCGTCTGCACCGCGCTGTAGATGGCGAGCGGCACCGTCGCCGTCTTCCCCGGGATGTTGCCGGCCAGCATCAGCGTCGCCCCGAATTCACCGAGGGCCCGCGCGAAGGCGAGCACGAGCCCGGCCAGGATGCCGTTGCGCGCCAGCGGCAGCGTCACCTCGAGCGCCGTGCGCCACTCGGGGCGGCCCAGCGTGTAGGCCGCGCGCTCGAGGTCACGGTCCACCGATTCGATGGCGGCGCGCGCGGTGCGCACGAGCAGCGGCAACGCCATGACCGTCGCCGCGATGACGGCCGCGTACCACGTGAAGGCGACCGTCCATCCCGTCGCCGCGTAGAGCGGCGATCCCAGCCAGCCGCGGCGGCCGAGCAGCACGATCAGGTAGTAGCCGGTCACCGTCGGCGGCAGGACGAGCGGGAGCGTCACGAACAGATCCACCAGCGTCTGACCGCGGAACCGCCGGCGGGCGAGTACGTATGCGAGGGGAATGCCGAGGACCGCGTTCAGGAGCGTCGCCAGGCAGGCCACGCGCAGCGAGAGGGCCAGCGCGCTCGTGGCCTCTGGCGTCACGGCGTGTTCAGTCCTTGGCGACCATCACGTCGGATGCTTTGATGACGGCGTAGGCGGTGTCGCCGCGGGTGAGCTTCAGGTCGTCGACCGCCTCGTTCGTGATGGACGCCGTGATGACGGTGCCACCGCCGACGTCGATCCGCACGTGGGCTGTCGTCGTACCGCGCGTCACGTCGACCACACGGCCCTTGATCATGTTACGGGCGCTGAGCTTCATCATCGACCTCCAGGGCTTCGACGGCTGGCCGGAGACGGTTCACGGAGTTCGAACGGACGGCTGGAACCCGAGGCGCTGAAGCACACCTCGGGCGTCGCGGCTCAGCAGCCCCTCGACGAAGGCCTGGGCGACCGCGGGGTACTTGGACGCCTTCACGACCGCGGCGGGATAGATCACGGGCCGATACGTGTCTTCGCCGGGCCGGAACGCCTCCCGTACGCGCTCGGTGCGTGCGGCGAAGTCGGTGGTGTAGACGAAGCCGGCCTCGACCTCGCCCCGGGCCACGTAGTCCAGGGCCTGGCGAACGTTCTCGGCGAACACCAGCTTCGGCTGGATGCGCTGCCACAGCCCCGCCGACCTCACGCTCTCCTCCGCGTACTGCCCGACGGGAACGGTCTTCGGATTGCCGATGACGATGCGCCGCACGCGCGGGTCGAGGAGGTCCCCGGGATGCACGAGATCGATCGTCGAATCCGCCGGCTTGATCACGACGAGGACGTTGCGCGCGAAGTTCCGCCGGGTCGCGGGCAGGATCAGGTCCTTCTGCTGGAGCTCGTCCATCTGACGCGAGGCGGCCGAGATGAACACGTCGACGGGGGCACCCGCCTCGATCTGCTTCTGCAGCTCGCCCGACGAGCCGAAGTTGAAGCGCAGCGTCGTCCCCGGGTGGCCGGCCACGAACTGACGACCGATCTGCGCCACGGCTTCTTTCATGCTGATGGCGGCCGACAGCGTCAACTCCTGCGCGACGGCCGACGCCGCAACCGCCAGCACGAGGACGAACGCGAGCGCCAGGGCTCTCATGCCGCGGATTATACGCTCCCGCTCAGGGGGCCCGGCGCTGCTGGACGACCGTGAGTCCCCAGTTCACGAGGAAGATCAGGACGAGCAGGAGCACAGCCAGCGCGATGGCCGCGTCGAAGTTGCCCTTGCTCGTCTCGAGCACCATCGCCGTGGTCAGCGTACGCGTGTGGCCCTTGATGTTGCCGCCGACCATCAGCGAGGCGCCGATCTCGGAGATGACGGCGCCGAAGCCGGCCATGACGGCGGCCAGCATCGGCAGCCGAGCCTCCCGCAGCACGACCCACACCATCTGAGCGCGCGAGGCGCCGAGCGCGACGAGCTGGAGACGGAACGCCTCGGGAACGTTCTGGACGGCGGCCAGCGTGATGCCGGTCACGATCGGCGAGGCGATCACCGCCTGCGCGACAACCATCGCGACCGGCGTGTAGAGGATCTCCAGCACGCCGAGCGGCCCGCTCCGCCAGAGCAGGATCGAGACGAAGAGGCCGACGACGACCGGCGGCAGGCCCATGCCGGCGTTCACCGCGCTGATGAGCAGCCGGCGGCCCGGGAAACGCCCGAGGGCGAGCGCGACGCCGGCGGGGACGCCGATCAGCAACGCCACCAGCGTCGCCGTGCTCGACACCAGCAGCGACAGCCAGAGGACGGCCCGGATCTCGGCGTTGCCGGAGGCGAGCAGCCCGAAGGCCTGGCGGAATCCGTCGACGAGGAGATCCATTCAGCAGCGCGTCGTGAGCGCGTCCTTCAGCTCGTCGAGCTCGCTGAAGACGAGGAACGCGCGGTCACCGACGCGTCCCGTGGCCACGAGCGCCGGTCTTCCTTTGGCGGGTCCGGCCGCGCCCGTGTCGATCTTGAACGCCAGGTCGTACTCCTTGAACGTGCGCGCGGTTCCGTCCTTCAGCGCGAGCCGATACGCGCCGTTGCAGTACGCCACCG
>Ga0209268_1000329_pt1 | contig 26094 bp, 22 predicted proteins | sample GraSoiAngelo_143_FD_185900 | JGI IMG/M metagenome (GOLD analysis project Ga0209268, IMG submission 185900) | Grasslands soil microbial communities from the Angelo Coastal Reserve, California, USA - 14_1009_02_30cm (SPAdes) (version 2) | ecosystem: Environmental > Terrestrial > Soil > Grasslands ... | reverse complement strand
CTGGCCGAGGCGGCGGCGCTGCTGCCGGGGTCCGAGGCGGTCGCCGTGTCCGCGCGCACCGGCGCGGTGCCCTTCGCGAGGGTGACCTTCCAGTCGCAGGGGATGATCACGACATAGGACAGGAACGCGGCCCGGCAGGCGGCCTCGATGTCGGCAAGCTCCCGCAGTCGCGCCAGCACCGCCGGCGGGATCTCCCGTCCGACGTCGAGCTGCAGCGACGCCAGCGCGTCCCCGGGGAGTGACGCAAATCGCCCCCGGTCCACTTCGACCAGCCGGTATCCCAACTGGCGGGGATCGGGGGCGAGGCCCGTGAGGATCGGCACGGGGCGTTACTCTTCGGGAGCGGCGGCCTCCTCGTCGGCGGCGACCGGGGCGGGCTTCACGCCGAGGTGCTCCTTGACTTTCGCCTCGACTTCGACCGCGAGGTCGGGATGATCCTTCAGATAGAGCTTCGCATTCTCGCGGCCCTGTCCGATACGCTCTTTGCCGTAGGCGTACCAGGCGCCGGACTTCTCAATGATCCCCGCTTCCGCCGCAATGTCCACGAGCAGCGACTCGTGGCTGATGCCCTCGTCGAACATGATGTCGAACTCGGCCTGCCGGAACGGCGGGGCGACCTTGTTCTTGACCACCTTCACACGCACGTGGTTACCGATCACCACCTCGCGCTCCTTGACCGGGCCGATGCGGCGCATGTCGAGCCGCACCGAAGCGTAGAACTTGAGGGCCCGGCCCCCGGTGGTGGTCTCGGGGTTGCCGAACATGATCCCGATCTTCTCGCGCAACTGATTGATGAAGACCACGGCGGTGCGGGAGCGGTTGATCGCCCCGGCGAGCTTGCGGAGCGCCTGGCTCATGAGGCGCGCCTGCAGGCCGGGGAGCGAATCCCCCATGTCCCCCTCGATCTCCGCCTTGGGTACGAGGGCGGCCACTGAATCGATCACCACCACATCCACGGCCCCGGAACGCACCAGGATCTCCGTGATCTCGAGCCCCTGCTCCCCGGTATCGGGCTGGGAGACGAGCAGGTTGTCGATGTCCACGCCCAGCTTCTTGGCGTACTCGACGTCCAGCGCGTGCTCGGCGTCGATGTACGCGGCCGCGCCGCCCTGGCGCTGCGAGTTGGCGACCACGTGCAGCGCGAGCGTCGTCTTGCCGCTCGACTCGGGTCCGAAGATCTCCGTCACCCGGCCTCGCGGGATGCCGCCGATGCCGATCGCCGCATCCAGATTGATGGCGCCGGTCGGAATCGCCTCCACCCGCACGCGGGGGGAGTCGGCGCCCATCCGCATGATGGCACCCTTGCCGCACGTCTTCTCGATCTGCGTGATGGCGAGATTCAGGGCCTTCCTGCGCTCCTCGGTGAGCCGCGGGGCTTCCTTTTCGTCGGCCGGCATGAGTGTCCTCGACATGGGTTGGGAGCCTCCTGTATGAGGCCCGAATATATACCGAAGACCGGGCTACCGCCAGCCAGGTCGGAACGCGTCCGCCAGGTGCTCCAACTTGTTGTCGATGAGTGCGATGCAATCGAAGCGGTAGACGTCGGCGGGTCGCCCGTGCCGATCCACCCACACGCGTGCGGCCTTCACCAGCTCCCGCCGCTTGGCGCCCGTCACTGCCTCGAGCGGGCTCCCGAACGCCGTCCCGCGTCGGGCCTTCACCTCGATGAAGGCGACCAGGTTCCCCTGCCGCGCAATCAGGTCGATCTCCTTGTGCCCCACGCGGAACCGGTGCGCCAGGACGTGCCAGCCGCGGGACAACAGATACTGGATCGCCTGTTCCTCACCGGCGAGTCCCCGTTTGTGGCGGTCGTCGGTCCACGCGAGTGGGTCTGAGCGCACGCCGTTCGTCACACGCGATAAGCTAGCGCGGTGGGGGCAGAACACCAAACCATTTTCATGCCGAGCGACGCATTTCCACGCTCGAGCGCAAGCGGGTCGCGTCCTTCAGGACATGCCGTGTACCCGCGCGACGTGGCGCGACGGCGGCAACAACATGTGGCGCATATGCGACACGCTGTCATGAGTCGACACGCGCGCCGCGTCGCTCGACTAGCACCGCAACGCGTTGCGGCGCAATGGACTTGCGAACCCCGCCGACCGGCGCGGGGAACGCGCACGTCATGTGCATCTTGTTCAGAGGGATGGACCTCTCGATGCGCCCGCTGAATCGCCTCTACCGGTATCGTGGGCCGCTCACCTGGGCGCTCCACGCCTGCCTCGTGGCGCTCGCCTACGCGGGCGCGTATGCGCTGCGCTTCGACTTCGCCATCCCTTCGGTCGAGATGCGCCACCTCGTAGCCACGCTGCCCTACCTCGTGGTCCTCCGGCCGCTCGCGTTTCAGGCCTTCGGGCTGTTTCGGGACTACTGGCGGCACGTGGGGATGCGCGATCTCGTCAACGTGACCGCCGCCGTCACGCTCAGCTCCGCCGCGTTCCTCCTGATCCTGTGGCTCTCCGGCCATGCCCGAGGCATGTCGCGGGCCGTGCTGATGCTCGACTGGCTGCTCGCAATCTTTCTGGTGGGGGGCTTCCGCTTCGCGATCCGCATCACCCGTGAGGCGCGCGGCTTCATGAAGGGGAGGGCGCCGCAGGGGAAACGCGCGTTCATCATCGGCGCCGGCGAAGCCGGCGAGCAGCTGCTCCGGCAGCTGTCCCACGACCAGCGACGCCAGTTGCGCATCGTCGGCCTGATCGACGACGACCCGAACACGCACGGCCGGTCGTTGCACGGCGTGCGGGTGCTCGGCGGAGTCCGCGACCTGCGCCGTCTCGCGGCCCACTACCACGTCGAGCTGTTGATCATCGCCATTCCGTCCGCCGACCGCGCGCAGCTGCGGCGCATCGTCGACCGCTGCGCCGAAACCCGGATCCAATGTAAGATCCTGCCGCCGCTGCAGGACCTGCTCGCCCAACGCGCCGAAATCGGGCAGCTCCGAGACGTGCAGCTGGAGGATCTCCTCGGCCGCGAGCCCGTCCAGCTCAACCTCGATCTGGTGGAGCGCGACGTCGCCGGGAAGACGATCCTCATCACGGGCGGCGCGGGCTCGATCGGATCGGAGCTGGCGCGTCAGGTGGCCCGCTTCCGGCCGCGCCGCATCGTGCTGCTCGATCGGGCGGAGAACACCCTCTACTTCGTGTGGGTCGAGCTCCGCCGGGCGCACCCCTCCCTCGAGGTCGTCCCGGTGATCGCCAGCATCACCAATGCGGAGCGCATGGCCCAGGTGCTGCGGACGCACCAACCGGACTACGTCTTCCATGCGGCGGCATACAAGCATGTGCCGCTGTGCGAGGCCAACGTCACGGAGGCCGCGTGGAACAACGTCGTCGGGACGCTGCGCGTCGCCGAGGCCGCGGCGCGCTGCGGCGTCAAGAAGTTCGTGTTCATCTCCACCGACAAGGCCGTGAACCCGACGAGCGTGCTCGGCGCCACGAAGCGGGTCGCCGAGCGCGTCGTGCTCGAGCTGCCGTATCTGGCGGCGTCGGGGACCGACTTCCGCGTCGTGCGCTTCGGGAACGTGCTCGGGTCCGATGGCAGCGTGCTGCCGCTCTTCAAGCTCCAGCTCGCCGCCGGCGGCCCCCTCACCGTGACCGACCCCGAGGTGAAGCGCTACTTCATGACGATTCCGGAAGCCGTGCAGCTCGTGGTACAGGCCGCGGCGCTGCCGGAGGCCGCCGGGCGGATCGCCATGCTCGAGATGGGCGAGCAGGTGCGCATTCTCGACCTCGCCGAGCAGCTCATCCGCCTCTCCGGGTACGTGCCGCACCAGGACATCCAGATCGAGTTCACGGGGCTCCGGCCGGGCGAGAAGCTGGAGGAGGAGCTGCTCGCGTCGAACGAAGCCGCGCACCCGACGACGGTCGAGAAAATCCGCGTCATCGCACCGAGCATGAGCGACTCCACGGGTCTGCGCCGGGGCTTGAGTCACCTCGTCTCGCTCATGACGCTGGGCGACGACGAGGGCGTGCTGCGCGGCATCGCGGCGCTCGTACCCGAGTATGTCCCCTGGCAGGGGTCGGCGGCGGCCGAGGCGGTCGACCTCGCGCCCGCCTCTACCGGTCAGGTCGCGTGACCGGCGGCGGCCTGCCGGCCGGCGTCCCGATGCTCGCGCCCGCTCCGGCGCGCCGGCGGACGTTCCTGACGTTTGCCCCTCCGCAAATCGGACAGGCGGAAATCGATGCGGTGGTCGACACGCTCAAGTCGGCCTGGATCACGACCGGCCCCAAGACGCGGACGTTCGAGCGGGAGTTTGCCGCGTTCGTGGGAGCGCCCGGGGCGCTGGCGCTGAACTCCTGCACCGCCGGGCTGCACACGGCGTTGGCGACGCTGGGGATCGGTCCGGGCGACGAGGTCATCACCACGCCGCTGACGTTCTGCGCTTCGGTCAACGTGATCGAGCACGTCGGCGCGCGTCCCGTGCTGGTCGATGTGGAGCCGGACACGCTGAACATCGACCCGCGGCAGATCGCTGCCGCCGTGACGCCCCGCACGCGGGCGATCCTCCCGGTCCATTACGCCGGCCATCCGGCCGATCTCGATGCGATCGAGGCCGTAGCACGGGCCCATGGCCTCACGGTGGTGGAAGACGCGGCGCACGCCATCCCGGCGCGGTACAAGGGACGGTTCATCGGCGCCGGCACGAACCCGGCGGCGTTCAGCTTCTACGCGACGAAGAATCTGACCACCGCGGAAGGGGGCATGCTCACCGGCGAGCCGGCGTTCCTCGACCGCGCGCGCGTGCTCAGCCTGCACGGCATGAGCCGGGACGCATGGAAGCGCTACGATCAGGGCGCGAGCTGGCGCTACGAGGTGCTACTCCCGGGCTTCAAGTACAACATGACCGACATTCAAGCCGCCATCGGGCTGTGCCAGCTCCGCCGGCAGGACGCGTTTCAACGCCGGCGGCGGCACGTGGTGGCGCAGTACACCGCGGCATTCGCCGCAGACGAAGCCCTCGAGCCCCCGGTCGCTCGGCCGGAGGTCGAGCCGGCCTGGCACCTGTACGTGCTGCGGCTTCGGCCGGAGGCGCTCCGCATCGGGCGCGATCGATTCATCGAGGAGCTCACGGCCCGGAACATCGGGACGTCGGTCCACTTCATCCCCGTCCACTTGCACCCGTACTACCGGGACAAGTACGGCTACGCGCCGGACGCCTTCCCCATCGCCCACGACAACTATCGTCGCCTGCTGAGCCTGCCGCTCCACCCGGGACTGTCCGACCGTGACGTCGCAGACGTGATCGCGGCAGTCTTGGACGTGGCGCGTACGTACCGCCGCTGAGAGTCAGTCGCCGCAGATCTCCTCCAAGTCGTCCAGCCCGATGAGGACGTCGCGCGGCTTGCTGCCGTTGGCAGGCCCGAGGATCCCGGCCAGCTCCAGCTGATCGATGATGCGGGCTGCCCGGCCGTACCCGATGCTCATGCGCCGTTGCAGCAGCGACGTCGAGCCGATCTGGTTCTGGATGCAGACTTCGGCAGCCTGGCGAAACAGCGGATCCCGCTGACCTGCTCCCTCCCCCTGTCCCGCACCCCCTTCCCCGGCCTTTTCCGCGTCGGCGAGCTGCTCCATCTGCTCGATGATGTCCACTTCGACGCGCCGCTCCAGTTGGGCGCGGCGGTCGGTGTACCATCCCATGAGCCGCTCGGTCTCGTCGGTCGAGATGAAGCAGCCCTGGATGCGGACCGGCTCGCTCTTGCCGGGGGGCAGGAACAGCATGTCTCCGTTCCCCAGCAACGTCTCCGCGCCGTTCTGGTCGAGGATGGTGCGGCTGTCCACCTTTGAGGCGACGCGAAACGCGATCCGGCAGGAAAAGTTCGCCTTGATGAGGCCCGTGATGACGTTCACCGATGGCCGCTGCGTCGCGAGGATCAGATGGATCCCCACGGCGCGCGCCTTCTGCGCCAGCGTCGCGAGCGGCGTCTCGACCTCGTGCTGCACGGTCATCATGAGATCGGCGAGCTCGTCCAAGATCACCACGACGTAGGGCAGCACCCCCTCGGTGTAGTCCGCATCGAACGGCAGCTCCTGCTGGACGCCTCCCCCCGCTTGCGTGGCGAGCGTCTCGCGCTGGCCCTTGAGCGGCTTGCCGTCGCGCACCTTGCGGTTGAAGTCGGTGATGTTGCGCGCGTGATTGGCGTGGAACAGCTGATAGCGGCGCTCCATCTCCCGCACCGCCCACTTGAGCGCGGTCGCGGCCTTCTGATTGTTGGTGACCACGGGATGGCGCAGATGTGGAAGCGCGTTGTACATCGAAAGCTCGACCATCTTCGGATCGATCAGCAGCATCCGCAGCTCCTGTGGCGGATAGCGGTACAGCAGGCTCGTGATGATCGTGTTGATGCACACCGACTTTCCCGAGCCCGTGGCGCCGGCGATCAACAGGTGCGGCATCTTGGCCAGGTCGGCCACCACGGGCTCGCCCTCGAGGTTTTTGCCGAGCGAGATGGGGAGCAGGCGCGTGCCGCGGTGAAACTCCTCCCCCTCGATGAGCTCGCGCACATGCACCATGCGCGGCATGGGGTTCGGCACTTCAATGCCGACGGCCGCCTTCCCCGGGATCGGCGCGACGATGCGGAGCGACTGGGCCCGCATCGCCAACGCCAGATCGTCGGCGAGCGCCGCGATGCGGCCGACCTTCACCCCCGGTCCGGGGGCGACCTCGTATTGTGTCACGACTGGCCCGACCGTGCGCCCGGCGATCGAGCCCTCGACGCGGAAGGTCTGCAGCGTTTCGATCAACTTCCGTCCCATCTGCTCGATCTGGGCGAGCCCGGCGTCGCCGTCCTCGGGCGGCGCGGGATTCAGCAGATCGATGGGAGGGATCAGGACACCTTTGGGGACAACGGCCGGTCGGATCGAAGGTGGCGTCTTGGCCTTGGTGGACTTCGGGGAAGGGGGAAGGGGGAAGGGCCGCTTTTCGCCCTTCACCCGTCCCTCTTCCCGGGCCTTCGCACCGGCCTTTTCACCGGCCTTTTCCCCCGCTCTTAACGCGACCAGCGGGTGCCACCCCACCGTCAGCAGGCCGAGGGCGGACAGGGCGAACAGCCCGACCAGCACGCCGCCTGCCGTGCCGACCGCCTGGTGCACGCCGTGGGCGAGGGCGGCGGGCAACACGCCCACGAGCTTCGCCGTGGGCCCCCACGTCCGATAGTCGGGGCCGAAGCCGGCTCCGGTGACCGTGCCGATCCCGTAGGGGAGCAGCACCACGAGCCCCCCGCCCAGAGCCGCCGCGCGGCCGGCAGACAGGGTCCCGAGGCGCTCGAACGCGGCCAGCGCCCACCCGATGCCCAGCACGGGCAAGAGGACCGAGCCTGCGCCGAACACCCGCCACAGCAGGGACCCGATCCGCTCGCCCCAGCTCCCGGTGATGGGCAGACGCAGCAGGGTCAACCCGAGGAACAGACCCACCACCAGGGCGCCGATCCCGACGAGCTCCTGGCGGGCTTTCGACGTCATGTGATGCGGCGGTTCGCGTACGTCGGGACCACGCCGAAGCGATCCGCCTTGGCGGCGAACGTCACGTCGTCCGCGAGGTCCGCCTCGGCGAGCTGGAGGGCGGCTTCGGAGTCCGCGAGCGCCTCTTTCCAGCTGGCGAACTGCTCGGTCAGGACGAGCGCGGCCCGGGCCGTGTCGTTCAGGGCGACTTTGCGGGTCCCCTTCTTCACGGCTTTCACCAGCCGGCCGGCGGTGTAGGCGTCCTCGATGGCGAACTGCTTCTCTCGGCCGGCACAGATGATCACGAGATCCCCCCGTGTCGCGAGCAGCTGGCGGGCGTGTTCGCTCAGCGCCCGGAAGTTGACCGGCGCGCCGACCAACACGGGCTCGCCGCCTTGCGCCGCCACCAGCGCCGGCGTTCCGTTGGTCGTGGCGAGCACGATCGTCTTCCCTGCGACCGCGGCGGGCGTCATCTCCCGAGGCGAGTTACCGAGCGCGAAGCCGTCGATCTTGACGCTGCGGCGCTCCCCCGCGAGCAGGACGCCGTCCTTTTCGAGGTGCGAAGCGAGCCGGACCGCTTCCTCGGACGTGGCGGCGGGGATCACGGCCTTCGCCCCGTTGGCCAGCGCGGTCACGATCGTCGTGGTCGCCCGCAGCACGTCGATCACGACGATGCCCCGGCCGCCGAGATCGCCCGCGCCGAGGCCGAGGGGGGTGAAGTAGACGTCGATGTTCATGAGGGCTGGAGCAGCTGGGGCTCACGCTCGAGGAACTTGGTGTCCACGCGGCCCGCCACGAAGTCGGCGTGGCGCATGACCCGACTCAGGAACGGGATGGTCGTGGTCACGCCCTCAATGATAAACGAGTCCAACGCCTGGCGCATACGCGCGAGCGCTTCGGCGCGCGTATTGCCGTGCACGACCACCTTCGCCAAGAGGGAGTCGTAATACGGCGGCACCGTGTAGCCGTCGTAGATGTGCGTGTCCACCCGCACGCCGGGACCCCCCGGCGGGTGGTACGCGGTGATCGTGCCGGGGCTCGGCTGAAAGTTGCGCGCCGGATCTTCGGCGTTCACGCGGCATTCGATGGCGTGCCCCCGCAACCGGTGGCCGTTCATGACGAACGAGAGCGGGTCCCCCGCGGCGACCCGGATCTGCTCCTTCACGAGATCGAAGTTGGTGCACATCTCGGTGACCGGGTGCTCCACCTGGATGCGCGTGTTCATCTCCATGAAGTAGAACGCGCCGTCCTCGTCGAGCAGGAACTCGATCGTCCCCGCCCCCGCGTAGCTGATCTCCTGGGCCAGCCGGACCGCCGCCTCGCCCATGTCCTGGCGCAGCGTCTGGTCCACGGCGGGGCTCGGCGCCTCCTCGATCAGTTTTTGGTGGCGCCGCTGCACCGAACAGTCCCGCTCGCACAGATGCATCAGGCGGCCTTGCGTGTCGCCCATGATCTGTATCTCGACATGCCGCGGTCGCGCCAGATACTTCTCGAGGTACACTTCGTCCGACCCGAACGCGGCGAGCGCCTCCTGGCGGGCGAGGCTGAATGCCTGGCCGAACGCTTCCCCGTCGCCGGCGACGCGCATGCCCTTGCCGCCCCCGCCCGCCGCCGCCTTGATGATCACCGGGAAGCCGATCTTTTCGGCGATCTTGAGCCCCGCGTCCACATCCTCGACCGGCCCCGGCGAGCCCGGCACGGTGGCCACCTTGAGCTTCTGCGCCAGCTTGCGCGCGGCCGCCTTATCGCCCATCTGGCGGATCTGGTCGCCGCTCGGGCCGATGAACGTGATGTTCGACGCCTTGACGATGTCGGCGAATTCGGCGTTTTCAGCGAGAAACCCATACCCGGGATGGATGGCGTCGGCGCCGGTGATCTCGGCCGCCGCGATGATGCGCGGAATGTTGAGATAGCTGTCCCGCGCCGGCGCGCGGCCGATGCAGACGTCGTCGTCGGCGAACCGCGTGTGCAGGCACTCGCGGTCGGCCTCGGAATAGACCGCCACGGCTTCGATGCCCAGCTCTTTGCACGCACGGATCACCCGCAGGGCGATCTCCCCGCGGTTGGCGACCAGCACCTTCTTGAACATCAGGGTGCGAGGTCGCCGCGCTGACCGGCAGCGGCCGTGGAGCCGCCGAACGCCCGGCTCTGCCCGGACTCGACGCCCGACACCTTGAGCGCGAACTCGCTCGGGTTGGTGGCGTAGAAGATCGCGCTCTCGTAACTGATGATCCCTTGCTGGTACCAGTGGAACAGCGACTGGTCGAAGCTCTGCATCCCGTACTGCACCGAGCCTTGCGCGATCAGGTCGGGAATGTTGAGCTGCTTCGAGATGTCGCGGATGTTGTCCTGTACCGCCGCCGTGTTGATCAGCACTTCCGACCCCGGCACCCGCCCCTGGCCGTCCTTCTTCGGGACCAGCCGCAGCGACACCACCGCCGCGAGCGCGGTCGAGAGGAGGTGGCGGATTTCGTCGTGCTGGTGCGGCGGGAAGAATGAGATCACGCGGTTGATCGTCTGCGTGCAATCGGTCGTATGGAGCGTCGAGAACACCAGGTGCCCGGTGTCCGCCGCCTTGAGGGCCGTGTCGAGCGTCTCCATGTCGCGGATCTCGCCGATGAGGATGACGTCCGGCGCCTGCCGCAGCACGTGGCGCAGCGCCGCGTTGAACGACAGCGTGTCGTTCCCCACCTCGCGCTGCGAGATGTTCGCCAGATTGTCGCGGTGCAGGAACTCGATCGGGTCCTCGATCGTGATGATATTGACGCGCCGACTCAGATTGATGTGGTTGACCATCGCCGCCAGCGCGGTCGACTTCCCCGATCCGGTCACCCCGGTCACGAGCACCAGCCCGCGTGGCTTGATCGCGATCTCCTCGAGCACCGCCGGCAGGTTCAAGTCCCGGATCGTCTTGACTTCGTACGGAATCGACCGGAAGGCGAACGCCACGGTGCCGCGCTGCTGATACACGTTCGTCCGGAACCGGCCCACGCCCGGCACGCCGATCGCGAAGTCCGCCTCCTTGTGCTCGGCGAACTCCTTGACCTGCCGCGGGGTCATGATCTGCTCGGCCAGCGATTTCAACTCCTCCGGTTTGAGCGGCGCGGTGTCGAGCGTCAGCAGCTCCCCGTTCACGCGGATGGTCGCCGGGCGGCCCACCTTGAGCAGCAGGTCGGACGCATTGCGCTGGACCATCTGCGTGATGGCCTGCTTGAAGTTGAAGGTCGCGCCGCTTGCAGGAGCGTCAGGCATGAGGGTCCACCCGGAAAAGAGGCTGGCCGAACTCGACTGGCTGGGCGTTCTCCACGCACACTTCGCGCACCAGCCCCGCGACTTCGGCCTCGATCTCGTTCATGATCTTCATCGCTTCGATGATGCACACCACCTGCCCGGTGGCTACGCGGCTGCCGGCCTTCACATACGGATCCGCCCCTGGCTCGGGCGCGGAATAGAACGTCCCAACCATGGGTGACTTGATGTCGACCAGCTGCGGCTTCGACGGGGCGGCCGGCCCCGCCGTGGCCGTGCCCGCAACCAGCGCCCCCCCGGGCGCCTGCGCGACGACCACGTGGGGACCCCCTGCCCCCGCGCCGCCTGCCGCGTTGGTCCCGTGGCCCACCTTCGTGACCCGGATCGACGACCACCGCCCGAACAGACCCCGGCGCACCTCGATCGCCCCGAGCTCCGGGGCGTCCTTCAAGATCTGAACCAGCTGCGCGATGATGGCGAGGTTCATAGACCCCAAAATCTACACGAGTTCGAGGAGTTCCGTGCGACCGTCCGACAAGAGCACCGGTCCCGTGGCCGACAGGTGCACGTCGTCTTCGATCCGCACGCCGCCCTGTCCGGCGAGATATACGCCCGGCTCGATCGTGACGACCGCGCCGGCGGGAAGCGGGTCGGCGTTCGTCTTCGACAGCCGCGGCGCTTCATGCACTTCGAGTCCCAGCCCGTGCCCGAGCGAGTGACCGAACGCCTCCCCGAAGCCACGCGCCTCGATCACGTCCCGGGCGAGCGCGTCCGCTTCGCGCCCGGTCATTCCGGCGCGGACGCACTCGCGCGCCCGCCGCTCTGCCTCCGCCACCAGCTCGTACAACGCGCGCTGCCGCTCCGTCGCGCGCGCGCCCACGACGAGCGTGCGCGTAATGTCGGCGCAATAGCCGTCCACTTGCGCGCCGAAGTCGAGCAGCAGCCACTCGCCCTTCGCGACGGCGCGGCGGCTCGAGCGCGCGTGCGGCAGCGCCGTCCGCGGACCCGATGCGACGATCGTGGAGAACGGATGTCCCTCGCTCCCCAGCCGCCGGAGCGCCCCCTCGAGGACGCCGGCGACCTCGAGCTCCGTCATCCCCACCCGCACCTGCGTCAACGTGTCCTGCAACGCCGCGCCCGCCAGCTCGGCTGCTTCGCGGATCGCGGCTACCTCACCCGGTCCCTTGGCGGCGCGCAGCCGTTCCACCAGATCCCGTGTCGCCGTCCAGCGCCACGCTTGACCGGCCTGCGTGAAGCGCTCGGCATCCTGGACCGTCAGCGCGTGCGCCTCGTACCCCACCGCGCCGAGCGGGCCGAGCGTGGCCAACTCCGTGAAGAAGCGGTCCCACACGCTCGTGCTCTCGACCTCGACCCGGGCCACGGCGCCCGCTTCGGCACGCGCCTGCTCGTCGTAGCGAAAGTCGGTCACAAGCAGCACGTCGCCGCGGGTCACCGCCACGAGGGCCGCCGAGCCGCTGAATCCCGTCAGGTAGCGGATGTTGGCGCGCGACGTGACGAGCAGCCCGTCCAGCCCCGCGGCGGAGAGCGCGCCGGCGAGCGCCTCCTGTCGCTGGCGCCGCGGATCAGCGTGCATGGCGGGACGCGAGATAGCCGACCAGGCCCTCGAGTCCCAGCCGGTAGCTCTCGGCCCCGAACCCCGTCACCACACCCACCGCGACGTCGGCGAGAACGGAGCGGCGCCGCTCTGGTTCGCGGGCGAAGATGTTCGACAGGTGAACCTCGACGAACGGTACGCGAACGGCGAGGAGCGCGTCCCGGACCGCCAGGCTGGTGTGCGTGAAAGCCGCCGCGTTGATGACGGCGCCGTCGGCCCGCCCCTTGAGTCCCTGGATGGCGTCCACCAACTCACCTTCGTGGTTGGTCTGAGTCCAGCTCACATTCACGCCGAGGGCTTGCGCGCGCTCGCGCGTGCGCGTCTCGATCTCCGCCAGCGTCGCGCGGCCATACAGCTCCGGCTCCCGCTCACCCAGCAGATTGAGGTTCGGGCCGTTCAGCACGGCGATGTGCACTAGGACTTGAGGCCCTTCAGCCAGGCCTGAAATTGATCGAGGTCACCTTCGTCTTCGAGCGGTGGACGCGGCTTCGGCCCCGACGGCCGCGCCCCGCCGTGCGGCGCTCCGCCGGGCCGCGTCGCGGCATCCTCGGGCCGCGCGCCCGGCGCGCCGAAAAACTGGTCGAACGAGAACCCGCCCGTCTCGGTCGGTGCCGGTGCCGGGCGCGCACTCGCGGGCGGATTCGGGGCGGCCGGTAGCGCTGCGGGCGGCGGCGCCCGCGACCCCTCGTCGCCGAACACCTGATCCAGGGAAATCGTGTCTTCGGCCGCGCGGCTGGCCTCGCCGAGCGTCGCATCATCCGGTGGTCGCGGGACCTCCGGGGGCGCGACGGCGAACGCACGCTGCAACGAAGACGCCTCCCCCTCTCCCGCCGCCTGCGGCCGCCCGGCCAGGATCCGCTTCAGGAACGTCGGCACCGATTCACCGGTCCCGCGACTACCACGCCGCCGGTTCCCGGGTGACAACGCATCCACGCGCGCGTGCAGCCGCGCGTCGTCCGGCCGCTGCTCCAGCAGCGCCCGATACACGCGCAGCGCCTCCTCCGGGTGGCCCTGTTTCAGATAGAGCTCCGCCATCGTCTCCGTGACGACGGGCTCGGCGCGCGACAGCGCCGCCGTGTCCGCTGCGCCGTCGTCGTCCGACAACACCACTGCCGCAGGCGGCACGGCGGCCGGCAGTTCCGGCGGCGCGAGCGGCGTGGGCCACGCCGGCAGCTGGGGCGGAGCGGGAGACCGAGGCGCCACGTCCTCCGGCATGATGAGCGGCAGGTCGACTGTCGGCATATCCGGCTCAGGCTCCGGGGTCGGGTCCGCCCGTGCCGCGAACCTACCGCTCTCGTACTGCGTCGCGGCCAGCCCCTCGACCTCGAGCTCCTGCGGCTTGATGGCCACTTCTTCCTGGACTTCGAGACCCTCGGCCTTGGCCGCGTCGTGCGCCACGGCGTTGAAGTCCAGCGTGCCGTCGAATGTCTCGATGTCTCCCGTCGGGGGCGTCACCTCGAGCTGCGGCGTCACCGGCTCCTCGGACGTGTGCTCGACCACGAATTCGGGCCTTGGCATCGGCGCGGTGGTGGGTCCGCTTGCCGCAGGTCGTTCCGGGACGAGCACGGCCGGTGGAGGGCTCGGAATAGGGGCGGCTGATGGGATGGGTTTAGGGGCGGCCTGGGCCACCTTCCCCTTGGCCCGGGCTAGCGCTTCGGCCGCGTCGCCGTTCATCGGATCGGCGGAAAGCAGGCGCGACAACCATTCCGCCGCTTCCTCGTAACGGCCACCCCGCGCTGCGATGTCGGCCAGCAGCTTGAGCCCGAGGACGTTCTCGGGGTCGAGCTCGAGCACCTTGCGGAACACCTGCGACGCGGCGGTGTCGTTCTTCAGGTCGAGGAAGCAGCGTCCATAGACAATGTGGGCGCTCACGTAATCGGGGTGCCGCTCGAGCCCCGCCTTGCACAGCTCGATGCACCTATCTAGTTCCCCTGCTTTGCGATAGGCGTCCGCCAACGGTGCGAAGTTGCGGCCCTTGGGGTTCTCGGCCCATCGTTTTTCGAGCTTTTCTATTTCGCTGGTATACACGGCCTAAGTTCTTGTGGGAATTGGTCGAAGATAGTGTTTGGCCGGCGCCGCTGTCAATCGGAATTGGGTCCCGTCGCTTGAGTTTCCTCGTTGTCGTTCTTAGACTTATGCCCCCTCCCCTCCCCTCTGGCCCGGAGTCTCAGGTCCTATGATGCGCGCCATGCGCGTGATTTATAAGCCGGTGTTCGTGGTCGTAGCCGTCACGTTCATCGGCTGGCTGGCCTACGGCCAGGTGACGGACATCCTCGGCGGCGGGCGCGACGTGGTCCTCAAAGTCAACGGCCAGATCGTGCGCGCCACCCAGTTCCAGGCGGCGCTCCAGAACGCGATCGAAGAATCGCGCCGGCGGGGCGGCGGGCGGCTGAGCCGGGAAGACGAACAGCAGCTCCAGGATCAGGTCACCGATCAGTTCATCCAACGGATCCTGCTCGAGCGCGAATACCGCCGGCTCGGCATCCAGGTGTCGGACGACGAGATCCGCCAGATGGCGCGAAGCACTCCGCCGCCGCAGATCCTGCGACAGATTATGGAGGACCCGACCTTCCAGACGAACCGTCAGTTCGACATCACGAAGTGGCAGCGCTACCTGGGAAGCGCGAGCGAGGAGTTCCGGACGCAGATCGAGCAGCTGTACCGCGAATACCTCCCGGAGCGCAAGCTGGAGGAGTACCTCACGGTCGACGTGTACGTGTCCGACGCGAAGCTGTGGCGCATCTGGCGCGATCAGCACGAGTCGGTGACCGTCGCCCTACTCGCCATTCGCCCCGAGCTGATCCCCGACTCGCTGGCCCCCGTGTCGGACGCCGAGCTCGAGCGCTACTACGCGGCCCACAAGGACGCATTCAAGCGTCCGGCGACGGCCTGGCTCAGTTTCGTCGCGCAGCCGAAAGTGCCAGATGCCGCCGACACAGCCGCGGCGCTCGCCAGAGCGCGGCGGCTGCGGGCGGAGATCGCGCGCGGCGCGACGAAGTTCGAGGACGTCGCTAAGAAGGAGTCGGTCGACTCGGTCTCCGGTGCGCGTGGCGGTGATCTCGGCTGGGTGAAGCGCAACGAAGGCGGCTTCGATCCGCAATTCCTCGCCGCACTGCGGCGACTCACACCGGGGGAGCTCGGCCAGCCGGCGCTGTCGAGCTTCGGCTATCATCTGATCCGGGTCGACGCGGCGAAGGGCGACTCCCTGCACGTGCGTCACATCCTGATCCCGATCGTGCCGCAGGGCCAGCACCTCGACCAGATCGACGCGCGGACCGACTCACTGGACCACCTCGCCGCCGAGCAGACGGACGGCAGCCGACTGGATAGCGCGGCGCAGCGCCTTCACCTCCCCGTGGCAGCGGCCCCGAAGCTGATCCAGGGCGACCGGCTGACGCTGGGTCGGTACGTGATTCCCGACGTGAGCGTGTGGGCGTTCGAGGCACGGCCGGGCGAAACGAGTCCGCTGATCGAGGGAGAGCGGGGCAACTACGTGTTCCGGCTGGATTCGCTCTACGCCGCGGGAACGCCGCCGCTGGCGCAGATCCGCGACCGCGTGCTCGCGGCGGCCCGTGTCGAGAAGAAGAAGGTGATCGCGCGGCAGCGCGCCGCGGAGGCCCTCGTCGCCCTCGCCTCCGCACCGGACCTGCTCCAGGCCGGAAGGGCGCGCGGCCTGCCGCTGGAGAAGCTCGGACCCTTCACGCGCCTCAACCCTCCGTCGGCGATCGCCCGTGATCTCCTGGTGGAGGGCGCGGCGTTCGGACTCCGGCCGGGCCAGCGCACCGGCGTGCTCGTCGGGACGACGGGCTGCTTCATTCTGCAGGGGATCGCCCATCAGGCGGCGGACTCCGCCGCATGGCTCAAACAGCGGGACCAGCAGCGGGAACAGATACTGCGGTCAGCACAACAGGCCCGGGTGCAGCAGTACCTCTCCGCCCTCCGGGCGCAGGCCCAGATCGTGGACCGTCGGAAGGAAGTCTTTCGGCCGACGGCGTCCGAAGGCGGCGCTTAGTCGCTCAGCCGCTTGGGATCGCCGCCGGTCGGAACGGAGGAGGACGTCCCGGGGGGCTGGAGGTTGCGCGGCGGGGCGGGCGGCTGGTCGCTGGTGGCGTCCTTCAGGCTGCGGTTGAACTCCTTGATCCCTTGGCCGATGGATTTTCCGATCTCGGGAATCCGCTTGGCGCCAAACACCAGCACCAGCACCAGCAGCAGGATCAGGATGTGGCTGAACGACAGGTCTCCGAACATGCGCGCCTCGTTTCAGAATATCGATCGGGCGACGAAGTAGGCGATCGCCACACCCACGACGGCCAGCAACGACACGTCGAACCCGATCGGGCCGAGCGTGATCGATACGACGAGCAGGTCGAGATGCACGGGCCCGAAAGTCGGCGTCACGGCCGTGGTAAAGAACTCCTTCGCCGCGCCCTGCGGCAAGAAACGTCGCAGCAGCGCGTGGAGCAACCCGCCGAGCACGAACCCGCCGGCGAGGAACCCCACGTAAAATAGCGCGCCGCGGTGCCCGCGCGCCACGGGCCTAGCTGCGCCGCTCCACTGCATACGCAATGCTGTCTCGTAGGGCGTCGCGCGCCGCCGACGGCGGCAGGATCTCGAGCTCCGCCTCGGCGCGCTGCGCCTGCTCGAGCGCGCGGCGCCGGGCGTAGTCGAGCCCGCCGGCGGTCTCCACCAGCTGCATGACCGCCGCGACCAGCTGATCCCCCGGATCGGGCGTCGCCATCAACTCGGCCACCAGGCGCCGCTGCCCCGGCCCCATCGCGGCCAGCGCTGCGATGAGCGGCAGGGTCACTTTGTGCTCCTTCAAATCGAGGCCGGACGGCTTGCCGGTCACCGCTTCGCGCTCGGTGTAATCGAGCAGATCGTCGGTGATCTGGAACGCCATCCCGAGCCGCAGGCCGAAGCGCCCCAGGGCCTCGCGATACGGCGCCGGGGCCCGGAGCGCACCCACCTCGCACGCACCCGCCAGGAGTGACGCGGTCTTGGAGCGGACTGCGCCTCATCGTAGGCGAGCTTATCGTGCGCCTCGAGCTGCCGCATCTCGCCGATCGTCATCTCGTTCGTGACCCGGGCAAACACGCGCAAGGGCACCAGGTCGTCCAGTCCAACGAGCTCGATGATGGCCCGGGAGTAGAGGTAATCGCCCATGATCACGGCCACCTGGTGCGAGAACAGGGCATTGATCGTGGGCATCCCCCGCCGCAGCACCGAATGGTCCACCGAGTCGTCGTGTACCAGGGTGGCGAGATGGATCAGCTCCACGACGGCGGCGAGCGTGACCGTCCGCGCGTCCTCCGCCCCAGACGCCCGCTGGCTGAGGAGCAGCAGGGTCGGGCGGAACAGCTTGCCCTTCATGCGCAGCAGATGTTCGTTGACTTCGGCGATAATGGGGAAGTCCGCGGTGATGATGCGGCGGAGCTCCTCGGCCACGAGCTCCAGCTCGCCCGCCACGGGCCGCTGGATGTCCCCCAGCGAAACAGGGGCGAGCTGCTGGCTCACGTCATTTCGCCTTGGCGAGCGCCCGGGACCGCTCGCCGACGTCTTTGAACCGGATGTCCACGGCGAAGACGCGGCCGTACAGCTCCCGCGCCTCCACCTTTTTCCCCTGCTCTTCGAGGGCCCGGCCCAGCCAGTACAGCACACCGAGCCGCTCCTGATCGCCCGACGCCGGGAGCTCCAGACCGCGGCGCAAGATCGACTCCGCGACCACGTAGGCCCCCTTCTCGAGGAAGCACACGCCCAGGGCTTCCGACGTCCGAAGCTTCCCCTCGGGCGCCCGCAGCGCCTTCTGCAGCTCGGCGATCGCCTCGTCCAGCAACCCCATTTCCTTGAACGCGACGCCCAGATCGTAATGCGACTGGAAGTCCGCCTCGTCGATGTTCTCGTCGATGCCCTGCTTGAACCGCGTGAGCATCTCCTGGAAGTCCTTCTCCTCGTCTCCGGTCGGCTCCTCGTCCGCGATCTTCATGCGGGTGTCGCGGGCCGGCGGCTCTTCCTCGAGAATCATGGCGCTCAGGTCGACGAAATCGCCCGCTGCCGCCGCTTCGTCGCGAACCTTCATCTTCGCATCTTTGGGCGCCGTCCGCTTCTCGCGCGCGGCGGGCGGCGGCGCGGGCGGCGGCGCCGCGGCCGGCGCGAGCATCGCGAGCGCCGCCTTCGCCCGCTCGTTCCTGGCATCGTGCTCGGCCACACGCTGATACACGGCCCGCGCCTTGTCCGGCAGGTCCCCCCGCAGCAGAGTGTCCGCCAGCTCTAAGTAGGCATCGACCAGCTTCGCCTTGTCGCCTGATTTGAACGCGTATTCGACCTGTTTCTGCCGGTGCCGTACGCTGTTCGGATCGAGCCGGAGAATCTCTTCCCCGAGGTGCTGCGCCTGCGGCAAGTTACCCAGATTCTCGAAGCCCGCGGTGGCATGGTCCAGCTCCTCGATCCCGCGGTCCCGCTCGCCTGCCTCGATCAGGGCTTCGCCAAGCGCGCGATGCGCCTCCGGATCGTCCGGATTGTCGGCGACCCCGGACTCGAGCTCCTCGATCGTGGGTGGCGCCGGCGTGGCCTCGATGTTCGTGAACACCAGGGAGGGTGGCGCATCTGCCGAGCTGACCACGCCTTCCAGTCCCAGATCGATGAAGGCCGAACGCCGCGTCTCCGAGACGGACGTGTCCTCCTCGGTCTGGAAGAATCCCCCCGTCGGCGGGATGTCTTCCACGGCGAGGGGCTGATCGTCCACCTCGTGGCCGGCCTGCGTACTGGCCGTATCGAAGTCGGGCTCGAGCTCGAGCGGCGGCACCTCCACCACGGCCTTCCGCTTGGGGCGCTCCGGCGCGGCAGGCGGCCGAGGCGCCGGCGGGCGCTTCGGCACGACCGGCTTGACCTTGGGCGGCTCAGGGGCCGGCGGGTGCAGCGTCGGGGCGGGCGCCTTGGGGCTCGGGAACCGGGGCGGAGACCCGACGCCCGGGCGTCCCGCTGGTGTGCTGGGCACCGCGGGCGTCCCCCCGCGCTTGGGCACCACCGGCGCGACCCTGGGCGGTGCCGCCTTGGGCGGCGGGGGGAGCGTCTGCTCGATCTCGATTTCATGCTCCAGCATCGGCTCGAGCTCGACATCGAGCCCGGTCTCGTCCGCGTCGGCCGGCACCGTCGGCTCGAGCTCGGCTATCGGCGGCACGGGTTCGGGGGTCACCTCGTCGCGCAGTGAGGGCACCTCGCCGCCGCCGTCCAGCTCCACCTCTCCGAACTCGGCGCTCGTGGTCTCGAACCCCTCGAGCAGCGCACCACCCCCGTTCCCCTCTCCCCCCGGCATCGCCACTTCGTCGGCCAGGTTCGTGGATTCGATCTCGAGCGAGGTATCCGGCTCGGGCGTGACCGACTCTACGAGGCTTTGCGCAAGCGTCTCGACCTCAGGCTCGGGCTCGGGCAAGGGAGCAGGGGCCGGGGGCGGGGCCCGGGGCGCGTGGGGCGGCGGCGCGACGGGCCTCCCCCTCGCGCCGGGAGGGGCATCTACGTCGAGGAATATGAGGCTCGAGCTCTTCCGCTTCCCGGACTTCGAGAGGTCCTCGTCCGGCGGCTGGGGCGGCGCCGCGGGCGCCGTCCCCCGGCTGGACGGGCGCCGCTCGGCATCGCCATACATCTTGAGATGCTCCTCCAGCATCTCCCGGAGCTGGGTGTTCTCCGGGGAGATGTCGGTGAACTCCTTAAGCGCGGCGAACGCCTGCTGGATCTTTCCGATCTTCTGCATGCGCTCCGCGTATTCGACGAAGTTCTGCTTCGCTTCGGCTACGAATCCCTTCGCCGCGTACAGCTTGGCGAGCTTCAGGTAGGTGGTCGGCCGGGCGGGCGCGTTGCGAAGCACTTTGTTACACATCGCAATCGCGTTGTTATGAAATCCAAGCTCGGCGTACTTGTCGACGGCCCGGTCGTAATAGTCCGCCGCTTGGGCGGGATCCTTCACTTTGAGATAGAGATCCCCCACGCGATTGAAGACGGACAGGTCGGGGTTGGGCTCCCCCTCTTGCTCCTGCGCCTGCAGCACGCCCAGCCAGGCCTCAATGGCACCCCTGGGGTCTTTGGCTTCCAGACCCTTCGCCTTGTCTTTGAGCTTCTCAAGCCTGGACATGTGGCCCTAAAGATACGGACCCGATCGGGAGCGGACAAGCGGAACCTCCTGTCCACACGGCGGTTACGGCATTCCCGCCCATCCAGTATGCCACCTCTCGCCAGTCTGCCACCTCACACACCACGAGGTCGGCCCGGAACCCGGGCGCCAGCTGCCCCCGATCCGCGGCTATGCCCAACGCGGCGGCGGCGTTCACTGTGACCGCGTTCACGGCCTCCGCGTGACGCAGCCCGAGCTGCGATACGGCGAGCGCCATGACCAGCGGCAGGCTCAGGGTCGGCGACGAGCCGGGATTCAAATCCGTGGCGAGCGCCAGCGCCGCACCGGCGTCGAGCAGCCCCCGTGCCGGTGCCTGGCTGCGCCCTCCCAGAAACACCAGCGTAGCCGGAAGCAGAACGGCCACGGTCTCACTCGCGGCGAGCGCGCGGATCCCGGCTGGGGAGACGCCCGCAAGATGATCCGCGCTCAGCGCGCCGACTTCCACGGCGAGCTCCGCGCCGCCCGAACCGTCGAGCTCGTCGGCGTGCAGCTTGAGGGCCAGACCGTGGCGGCGGGCCGCGGCGAGCACCGTGCGCGCCTCCGCGACGCTGAACACGCCCGGCTCGCAAAACACGTCGCAGGCGACGGCGAGCCGCTCGCGGGCGACCGCCGGGATCATCTCCTCACAAACCAGGCGAACGTAGTCGGCCCGCCGATCGCGGAATTCGGGGGGCACCTCGTGCGCGCCGAGGAAGGTGGGAACGAGCGAGGCGGGCTGGGCGCCCGCGAGCCGCGCGATGACTCGCAACTGCCTCAGCTCGGTCTCGCAGTCGAGCCCGTAGCCCGATTTCACCTCGATCGTCGTGGCGCCGTGGGCCAGCAGCACGGCCAGTCGGGCGCGTGTGAGCGCTGCCAGCTCCGCGTCGGAGCGGGCGCGGACGTCCCGCACCGACTCCAGGATCCCGCCACCCGCCGCGGCGATCGTCTTGTAGTCCATCCCCAGCGCACGACGTTCGTGATCGTCGAGGCGCGGCGCGCCGAATACGGCGTGCGTGTGGCAGTCGATAAACCCGGGGTACACCACCCCGGCGACCTCCACGACCTCCACCCCCCGTTCCACGTTGCCCGTTCCCGGTTGCAGGTCGGTATACCGGCCCACGGCGGCAATACGCTCGCCGTCGATCAGGACCGCGGCATCCGTGAGGACTTCGAGCTCCGCCATCTCGCGGCCGCGGCGCGCCCGGGCCGGGCCGCGACAGGTGACGACCTGACGTGCGCCGACCAGCAGCGTCCTCAGTCGCCCGCCTCGCGCATCGGCAGATGAATGGCATGCCGCCGGGCGGCCTCGATGGCGGCCTGATAGCCGGCGTCGGCGTGCCGTGCGATCCCGATTCCCGGATCATTCGTGAGCACGCGCTCGAGCCGCCGGCCGGCGGACGCGGTGCCATCGGCGACGCACACCTGGCCCGCGTGCAGCGAATTCCCGATGCCGACGCCGCCCCCGTGATGAAACGACACCCAGGCAGCGCCCGAGGCGGTGTTCAACAGGGCGTTCAAGATCGGCCAGTCGGCGACCGCGTCCGAGCCGTCGCGCATCGCTTCGGTTTCGCGGAACGGCGAAGCCACCGAGCCCGTGTCGAGATGATCGCGCCCGATGACCACCGGCGCGCCGATCTCACCGCGCTTCACGAGGTCGTTCAAGGCGCAGCCGAACCGGGCGCGCTCCCCCTGCCCCAGCCAGCAGATACGGGCGGGCAGGCCCTGGAGCGCCACGCGCTGTTGGGCCAGCGTGATCCAGCGCCGCAGGTGCTCGCTCTCGGGAAACAGCTCGAGCACGAGGCGATCGGTGCGGTGCAGGTCCTTCAGGTCTCCCGACAACGCCACCCACCGGAACGGCCCCCTTCCCTCGCAGAACAGCGGCCGGATGTACTCCGGCACGAAGCCCGGGATCTCGAATGCGTCGGCGACGCCGGCGTCCTGCGCCTGCGTGCGGAGGTTGTTGCCGTAATCGAATGTCACGGCGCCCCGCCGCTTCAGGTCGAGCATCGCGCGCACGTGCGCCGCCATTCCGGCGAGCGCGCGGCGCAGGTACTCCTCCGGATCCCGGCGACGCAGCTCGGCGGCCTGCCCCACCGACAGTCCCGCCGGGATGTATCCGTTCAAGGGGTCGTGCGCCGACGTCTGATCGGTCAACACATCGGGGACGAAGCCGCGGCGGACCAGCTGCGGCAGCACCTCGGCGCAATTGCCGACCAGGCCGATCGACAGCGCCCGGCCCGCCCGCTGCGCCTCGTCGCACCAGCCCAGCGCTTCGTCCAGCGACGCCGTCGAGCGGTCGAGGTAGCGCGTGTCGAGGCGGCGTTGGACGCGCGTCGCATCCACTTCGACCACCAGGCAGATGGCGTCGTGCATCGTGGCGGCGAGCGGCTGGGCGCCGCCCATTCCGCCGAGCCCGCCGCTCAGCACGATGCGCCCCTTGAGCGATCCCCCGAAATGGCGCTGCGCCACGGCGCCGAACGTCTCGTACGTGCCCTGCAGAATTCCCTGCGTCCCGATGTAAATCCACGAGCCCGCGGTCATCTGGCCGTACATGATGAGGCCCTTTCGCTCGAGCTCGCGGAACACCTCCCATGTCGCCCAGCGACCGACCAGGTTCGCGTTGGCGATCAGGACGCGGGGCGCTTCGGGATGCGTCGTGAACACACCCACCGGCTTTCCCGACTGCACCAACAGCGTCTCGTCGTCCTCGAGCGCCGACAGCGTCCGACATACGGCGTCGAACGACGCCCAGTCGCGCACCGCCTTGCCGGTGCCGCCGTACACGATGAGCTCGTCCGGCCGCTCGGCCACCTCCGGGTCCAGGTTGTTCATGAGCATCCGCAGGGCGGCCTCCTGAATCCAACCCTTGCAGGAGCGCTGCGGTCCCCGCGGCGCGCGGACGACTCTGGGGGCACTCATGTCGCCTCCGGATCGAACTTTCCCGCGCGAATCCCCGCCGCCACTCGTTCGATATCCGCCGTGAGCGGGCGGTCGCCGTGCAGGGGCGGGGCCGCGCCCCGAACCGCCGCGTAGCTCTCCGCCACGCCGCGCCCCGGCCGGAGCGGCTTCAGGTACTCGAGCCCCTGCGCCGCGGCCAACAGCTCGATCGCGACGATGCGGGTCGCGTTCGCGAGAATCCGCTCGGCCTTCCACGCCGCGCTCATTCCCATGGGCACGACGTCCTCCTGGTTCCCTTCCGTCGGTACCGACTGCACGCTCGCGGGCGTCGCCAGGATCCGACAGTCGGCCACGAGCGCCGCGGCCGCGATCTGGGGCGTCATGAACCCCGACTCCATCCCCGGATCGCCCGCCAGGAAGGCCGGCAGCCCGGAGGACAGGTCGGGGTTCACGATGCGCTCGATCCGCCGTTCGGCGAGCCCGGCGAGCGTCGCCAGGGCGATCCCCAGCACGTCGAGGGCGAGGGCCACGGGCTGGCCGTGGAAGTTGCCGCCCGAGAGCACCGCGCCGTCGAACACGAGCGGGTTGTCGGTGGCCGCATTCAGCTCCACGGCGACCAGCTGCTCCGCGAACGCCATGCCCTCCCCCACCGCGCCCAGTACCTGGGGGGAGCACCGCAGCGAATACGCGTCCTGCACGCGGGGGTCGTTGTCGCGGTGCGACTCGCGGATCTGCGAGTCCGCCAGGAGCTCACGCAGCAGGGCCGCGGAGCGCTGCTGGAACCGGTGCGGCCGGGCCTCGTGGATGCGCGGGTCGAATGGCTCGGGCGTCCCGCGGGTCGCCTCGAGGCTCATCGCCGCAGCCGCGTGGGCGGTACGCCACAACACCCAGGCGTCGTGGATGACGAGCGCCGCGACGCCGGTCTGCGCCTGCGTTCCGTTCACAAAGGCAAGCCCTTCCTTCGCCTCGAGCGCGATCGGCTGCAGGCCGCGCGCCTGCACGGCGCCGCCGTCTTCCCCTTCGCCGATCATCGCGAGCGCCAAGTGGGCGAGCGGGGCCAGATCGCCCGACGCACCGACGCTCCCCTGCGAGGGCACGCGCGGGTGGACGCGCTTGTTCAGCATCGCCACGATGAGCTCCGGAAGGGCGGGCCGCACGCCGCTGGTACCGCGCACCAGCACATTGGCGCGCAACAGCATCATCGCTCGCACGGCCTCCTCGGACAGAGGATCGCCCACCCCGGACGCATGGCTGCGGATAAGGTTGAGCTGCAACTGGCGGGCACGCTCGGGAGGGATCCGCACGTGCGCGAGCTTCCCGAAGCCGGTGGTCACCCCGTATATCGTGGCGCCGCCCGCGATCGCCGCCTCGACGGTGCGGCGCGACGCCCGGACGGCGTCGAGTGCGCGGGGGGCGATGCTCACGGAGGCGCCGTGCCGGGCGACCGCTACGACGTCCTGGATCGAGAGCGATCGACCGTCCAGGGTGACGGGGGCTGGCATCCAAGAGGAAGCTATGCCCTGGAGGGACCAGACGCCAAGTCACGGAGGACGTGCGTCTAGAGCCCGTTCTTCACCACTACCAATTCCGGATTCCCCGGATCCGTCTGCGCGCTCCAGTCGAAAATGACATACCGCCGGCCCACGGCCGTGACCCGGAGTGCCGCGTAGTGGTACTGGTTGTTCTCGTTGCGCTGGAACACGTAGCCGAAGCCGGGAACGGCCTGGATCATGTTCCGCGTGTACCCCGACGCGGCCGCAGAGTCTATCGACGTGAGGTCCGGCACGGCCTGGGTATTGTCATACAGCCGGATGCTGTCCCCTGCGAATTCGGGCACGATCCACAGGGTCGAATCGCTGGCCTGCAGGTGCACCCAAAAATCGATGTCCGTGCGGTTGCCGTCCTGCACCAGCCCCAGCTCGCCTGGATCACCTCGACCGTTGCCATTCGCATCGCTCCAGAACCGGAAGCCGGACTGCGCCGCGTTCACCTCGAATGCCGAGACCAGCACGTTGCGCGCGTCGGGGCGCGGTGTGTCGTGCTTGAGCGGCGACCACAGGCTCTCGTAACCCTCGACGCTGATCGCCGACACGCCGAAGCAGCGCGGGACGCCGTTCGCGAGTAGGGTCGCCAGGAACTCGTCCGACACGGTCGTGCCCTCCAGGAGAATCGAGTCCGGTCGGGTAACGCAGACGCCGTGATCGAGATCGTACGGCATGCTGTACACGCGGTACCAGTTGAAGCGCGTCGTATCGAACAGGGCCGCGTTGTCGGCCCATTGGAGATGAATGGCCTGGTTCAGCGAGATCGAGCTCAAGCTCGCGGGCTGCGGCAGCTGCCGGCGCTCGTCCACGGTGATGACGTTGCTGGCGTCGCTCTCCCCGCCAGTCACGTCCACGGCGGTCACGTAGTACTGCAGATGCGGCACACCGTTGTCGTGGAACGTGTTGGAGCTCGTCTCACCCCGCAGCCCGTACGCGCCCGTCGTGCTGCCGCGCGAATAGATGCGGTAGCCCCCGAGGCTCGTGCTTTGGACGTCGTCCCACACGAGCAGGATGCCGGCCGGCTGGCCCGGGGTGCCGCTCGGGTCGAGCTGGTAGGCGAGTCTTTGCGGTGGAGGAAGCGTGGAAACCAGGCTGGTCGTATCCGACCGGCAGCCCCAGCCCAGCAGGCCGCCAGCCAGCAACGGGAATCGTAACCAGAGACGCATGGAGATCCTCAGGAAGCGTTCGGCAGGGGTGTGGGCACGGGTTGT
>Ga0209268_1000326_pt1 | contig 26178 bp, 33 predicted proteins | sample GraSoiAngelo_143_FD_185900 | JGI IMG/M metagenome (GOLD analysis project Ga0209268, IMG submission 185900) | Grasslands soil microbial communities from the Angelo Coastal Reserve, California, USA - 14_1009_02_30cm (SPAdes) (version 2) | ecosystem: Environmental > Terrestrial > Soil > Grasslands ... | reverse complement strand
AACTGTACAAGGAGTACGTCGGCTTCGAGATACCGGGCGAGTACTGGCAACTCCACCACGTAATGCCCGACTATGATCTCTACTCGCCTAGCTACCTCATAGCGGCCGTGAGAAAGTCGGAATTGATCAAGAGGCTGCAGAGCAGACTGGGCGAAGAGTGGTGGGACTCACCAAAGACGGGCGAATATCTGAGGGAGATAATGCGCCCTGGCGCCAACATCGACCTCGACGAGTTCTCAAGGCTCGACACTGGTCCGTTCCTCAAACCCATCCTCCACCCTTAGACAATAGCTCGTGCGGGCATGGGCTAGCTCTATCTCCAAAGATAGCTGTTTGTAGCGGAAGACTTTCAACTATTGCACAAAACCGGGCGCTTTACATACCCGGGTCTCCAAGACCGGAACGGCGCGGCCCTCCTTGGACACACGACAGATTGAGGAAGATTGGAGACTCGGAAGATGGAAGGGAATCACCCGGCCATATACTCCCGAAGCCGTGGAGAAGCTCCGAGGATCAGTAAGGATCGAACACACACTAGCCTCGATGGGGGCAAACAGGTTCTGGCAACTATTGAACAGTAGACCCTACGTTCCAGCGCTGGGAGCCTTAACAGGTAACCAGGCAGTCCAGATGGTCCAGGCGGGACTGGAGGCTATCTACGTAAGCGGATGGCAGGTCGCCGCAGACGCGAACCTGTCTGGAAACACCTACCCCGACCTTGGGCTGTACCCTTCAAACAGCGGTGCACAGATCGTGAGGAGGATCAATAGGGCGCTTCAGAGAGCGGACCAGATCAATCACGCCGAAGGAGAGAACGGCGCGTACTGGTATGTCCCGATAATAGCGGACGGGGAAGCCGGATTTGGCGGACACCTTAACGTGTTCGAGTTGATGAAAGAGATGATCGAAGCGGGTGCGGCGGGAGTCCACTTCGAAGATCAGCTGACCTCGGAGAAGAAGTGCGGGCACTTGGGAGGCAAGGTGCTTGTCCCTACAAGCTATTTCATCAGAACGCTAGTAGCCGCTAGGCTGGCCGCTGATATCCAGGGCGTCCCGTCTATATTGGTTGCCCGAACAGATGCGGAAGCGGCCAAGCTCATCTCAAGCGACGCGGATCCGAGAGACCAATCATTCATAACTGGAGAGAGAACTAGTGAAGGCCACTTCCTGTTCAAGGGCGGCATGGAAGCCGCGATAGCCAGGGGACAAGCCTATGCCCCGTACGCTGATCTAGTCTGGTGCGAGACTCCCACCCCAGATCTAGACGAGGCGAGAAGATTCGCAGAGGGAATACACTCCGCCTTTCCGGGAAAGGCGTTAGCGTACAATTGCTCGCCCTCCTTCAACTGGGAAAAACATCTCACCCCCGACGAGATCGCAGCCTTCCAGCAGAAGCTTGCCTCCTTCGGATACAAGTTCCAGTTCATCACGCTTGCAGGATTCCACACTCTCAACCAGTCGATGTTCGAGCTCGCCAGCACATACGCGCAGCAGGGAATGCCCGCCTACGTGCGTCTCCAGAAGCGAGAATTCCAGGCTGAGAAAGCAGGGTACGGGGCGGTCAAACACCAGAGCTTCGTGGGAACAGGATACTTCGACCAGGTCGCCCAAGTGATCTCCGAGGGAGAATCTGCGACAGTCGCGATGAAGGATTCGACCGAGGCGGCTCAGTTTCGACGGAAGGTCGAGGTCTCGGTCCCGGCGGATCAGAAGAGACAAGCTCTAAAAGAATAGAACCGAGGACGGGACCCTCTTGGCGAAGCTGAACTCGCAGCATGTTCCGTCCGAGTTTCACGAGCTAGACATTCTCGGCCCGCTCGACCTGGGCTTTGAGACAGTACTCACCAAGGACGCGATGAATTTCGTCGGCACACTCGTCACCATCTTCGAACAGAGACGCCGCGAACTCCTTGAGAGAAGGCTCAGAATCAGTGAGAAGATCGGAAGAAGCGTCCTCCCGAGTTTCCTTTCTGAAACAGAAAATGTGCGGAGAGATTCGTGGAAGATCGGACCCCCACCATCTGATCTGACCCTTCGCCGAGTAGAGATTACCGGTCCAGTGGACCGGAAAATGATGATTAACGCCCTCAACTCTGGAGCCGATGTCTACATGGCTGACTTTGAGGATTCACACTCTCCAACATGGCGCGGCACGATCCAGGGCCAGATCAATCTGAGAGACGCTGTGAACCGGAGCATAGAGCACACAAGCCTTGAGGGCAAGACCTACCGGCTCAACAAGAATGTCGCGACCCTCTGCGTCCGGCCGCGCGGACTCCATCTACCCGAGAAACATGTCTTGATGGAGGGCGAGGCTATCCCTGCAGCCTTCTTCGACTTTGGACTCTACCTCTTTCATAACCACAAGAGTCTTCGTGAGCAGGGCACAGGACCCTACTATTATCTCCCGAAGCTGGAGAACCATCTGGAGGCTCGACTCTGGAACGATGTTTTCGACATGTCAGAGCAGATCCTCGGGCTTCCAGCGAACAGCATAAAGTGCACCGTACTGATCGAGAACATCCTCGCCGCATTCGAGATGGACGAGATTCTCCACGAGCTTCAGGGCCACATAACAGCGCTCAACTTTGGAAGGTGGGACTATATCTTCAGCTTCATCAAGAAGCTTGGGTGGAACCCTGACTTTCTCCTTCCAGATAGGGCGCTTCTAGCCATGACGACACACTTCCTCACATCATGCGCTCTGCTGCTAGTCCAGACCTGCCACAAACGGGGAGCCTACGCTATCGGGGGAATGGCGGCAAACGTGCCGACCAGAAACGATCCGAGAGCGCAGAAGCTGGCGATGGACAAGGTCATCGCAGACAAGACCCGCGAAGTCGAACAAGGCTTCGACGGCGCGTGGGTAGCCCATCCCGACCTGGTTCCGGTCGTCATGAAAGTCTTCAACGACCACATGACGGGACCCAACCAGCTCGATGTCAAGCACGAAGGCATGAGAATAACCTCGAGAGACCTTCTGCACGTTCCTAAGGGCCCGATCACTGAAGCGGGGATCAGGGCGAACATAAGTGTCAGCCTACGATACCTCAGCTCTTGGCTCAACGGCAACGGCTGCGTCGCCATCAAGAACCTGATGGAAGATGCTGCAACGGTAGAGATTTGCCGCGCGCAGCTCTGGCAGTGGATACGCAATGATGCTCTCCTAGAGGATGGTAGAAGACTCAGTCCGGAAATATTCCGCACGATTCTCAACAGCGAAATCGAGCAGGCTAGGCTAGAGAACGCACGAAGACCAGACAATAGTCTGGATACCGCTGGAATAATTCTCGATCAGCTTGCGACAGACAGACAGTTTCCCGACTTCATGACTCTGCTAGCCTACGACCGTCTTGAATGATAGAAGAAGCAGTCCCAGAGAGTAAATTGGCTAACAGAAGAATATACTCTATTTCGTGGTAGACCTGGACTACTTGCCGTGCTTGTCTTTTGTATGCTGGTCCAGAGCGGTCTGGGAACCGAAGACTGCGCCACACTTGGCGCACTTGAACTGGCCTCCGGTCTTTGCTCCCGCCTTCCCCATCATCACTCCACCGACTGCGATCAAGGCTCCGAGGACGGCTAAGCCGATGCCTCCGAGCGGGATGATGCTGTGAGTGCGGCCTCCGATGAGGCTGGTGTAGGAGGAGACGACGTAGGAGGCAACTCCCAAGGCGAGCAAAACCGCGCCGAGAATGAGGAATGTTCTGTTCACGCCAGTTCAGTCTGGACCTACGTGAGGCAGACTCTTAAGCTCTACCAAGAAACCGGACCCTCAATGGTGTAATCAAGCTGAGCTGTTCTTCATGTTGCAAAACGTGTCTCGCAGGCTTTGCTGAATTCCGTCTTCCAAGGTTTAACTAGCCAGTTGTATGAAGGAAAACGGGCCGCTTAGCCATCTCGATAATCGAGAAGGGCTGGCGGCAGATGCGTCGAGAGGCCAAAAATTGCCCGAACAGGAAGGATCTATACAGAAGCAGGTTCCCGCGAAGAAACGAATCTCGAAGCTCGAACTAGCTAAATACGACACGACGCCCCTTTACTATTATACTGAGAAGGATAGTCTGAACCGGGTGACTGTTCTGAAGGAGATCGGGAAAGAGATCTATCTCGTCGCGGGACGATACTCCAAGTTCGAAGACGACTCTAGGCTTTACACGCCTCTAACTGAAGAGGAGAAGGGCGAAGTCGAGAAGCAGCTCCGAATGGGCCGGAAGGACGCCCTGATCAGCTTCCTCTAGGAGACGATAGAGATTTCTACACGCACCACGCCGAGGCCGAAGCCATGACTCCCCTGGAAGAGCTTACCAAACTCCTCGTCGAGAAGGGTCGAAAGATCCTAGTCGCGGAAAACCCTGTGGACCTGCAGAATCTTCAGGGCGGAAACTCCGTGTATATACTTCAGCTTCCAGAAGGGTCCACGGCAGCCGGGGGCCGCGCTGGAGGATTCGGAGAACGACGGTTGGAGAAGCTCTATGCGTTCCATTATGAGAATGGGGCATGCTTCAAGCTGTTTGAGGTTGACGCTCCGGACAAGCTGGAGAGGTTCGACCTGCCCTACCATGCAGCCGGGACTCCGATAATTCTTCCCGACGGAACTGAACACGTCATGTCGGGCGTCATAGACCCGGAATTCGTGGAGTCCTACAAGAGGGTCGTGTGAAGAAAAGATTTCTGGCCGCCGCGTCAGCCTACTACTTGGGCCGAGGCGTGGGGCGTAAGATATCCGTTCATCGCCAGAATCTCATTATCACTGAAGGAGATCGTCAGCAACAAGTTGACCCTTGCGCCCGGGCTACTCTGGAAGCCTCCGCCTGTGATAGAGACCTTGAACGAGCTACTGGGTATCGTATACGTCACGTTTCCGGTCGAGGAGAATGTGACGATTGCTGTTGAGACCGGGAACCTCAGCTGATCATATGTTCCAGTAGCTAGGTTTGTGCTGGCCAGCGTCCTAGGAGTGTTCAGGACAGAAATCAGGTCTACAGTCGTCGGAGATCTCACCAGTGCATGCCAGCCGGTGCTGTTCGTGCTTCCAAATCCGGCCTGATGAACGTCGATTTCGGTGAACGTGATGTAGATGTGCAGAATACTCGGGTCGTAGTGCGGATTGTTGCCGTTCTGGAGCTGCGGGGGATCACTAATTCTCAGAGTAACCGTTCCTTGGGCATAGTCGTGCCAGAAGAAGTAGCCCGCTATTCCACCGACGATCAGGATTGCCAGGACAGTCGCGATTTTAGCCTTGGCCAACCCTCTTCAACCGGAGTAACAGGTTCCTCATCGAGACTAGCGCCCGGAATCCTGCTTATCCCTAGCATTACCTGTAGGAGGAGCGAATGGTTACAGTCCGGCTGAGATCATTCGACTGTTAGCTCGGATTTCGAAACCGGCTCGCGGGAGAGAATGACAACGATTGTAGACTTGCTCGACTCACGAGTCAGCCGCCGCTCCAGTGCCGCCTTCTCGGATGCGGAGAGGTCCGATGCCGCGTAGACCTCTACCTCCAGACCATCGGCTTTCGCGTCGGCTCTCAATTTTCCTTGGATGTATGCCAGCCCGGCCCTGAACATCCGCTCGGGAACATTGTCCAGTTCGATGGTCGACAGCGTATTTGGAGTAGCACGCTCCTTCAAGATCCTATAGAGTTCTGAAACGTCTGGAATGTTGAGAGTCTGGGCCTGATGATTGGACTCGCGGAGCTCGAATCTCAGTCCTCCCAGTTTGCCCTTGGTCCAGAGTCTCGAATGGTCGCTGGGAGTTAGGCCCGTTCCGAAATCAGCATAATCCAAGTGAATGTTTGCGTTGGTCATATACTCCGCCAGTATTGTTCGGCCCTCGAACGGATACTTTGCAGTCCCGGACGCGGTAGATGGATTTCCGCGATCATCGACGGGAACTATTTCATCTGTGGTCTGATGGACAAGATCCGCCTTCTCCCTGGGAATGCCATTTCCCATCAAGTATCGATTAGCGAGATGGATCGGATCTTCGAAGACGGCGGGATCTGGAAACAATCGCGGAAACCGGAGCACTATCTGGTAGAAGTCTGATCTGACCGTCATACTACTCTCTGCTCAGACATGTTCTTTAACCTGGAACAGGGTCAACCGTGCATATTGTCTCGCGAAGTAAAAGAATACTTCGAGCAAGTATCGTCCCAGTGGGACACGATTAGACGGGGCTTCTATGGCGAAGAAGTCCGAGAGGCAGTCCTCATGGCGGCCCGAATACTGTCAGATCAAACGGTACTAGACGTTGGGGCTGGAACAGGCTTCCTGACTGAGGCGGCATCTAGGAAGGCGCGCAAGGTCATAGCTCTCGATTTTTCGGAATCCATGATCGCTGAAGCTAGGACCAAGCTGGCTGGGAGGAACGTTGAGTTTAGGATTGGGAGCGCAGAACAGATCCCTCTGCCCGACGCGTCGGTAGACGCGGTCATCGGCAACATGGTCCTACATCATTGTCCGAGCCCTGAGACTGCAGTGAAGGAAATGACAAGGGTCTTGGCGCCCAAAGGAAGATTAGTGCTATCGGATCTTCAGGAGCATAACCACGACTCGTTGCGAAAGGAGCACGCGGATCTCTGGATGGGCTTCAAGATGAGCTATGTAGGTGGGATAATGCACGAGGCCGGACTAGAAGACGTCAGCGTCGAGTCGTTGAGTTCTTGCTGCTCAGGGACGAAAGAAGAAGGTCAGATCAACATTCCGATGTTCCTCGCAGCCGGCCACAAACATTGGTAGTTCTATGCGGCTCGTTACCGAGAATTAGTCTTCGTTGCAGACCACTCAGCATGAGTATGCGGTTCAAGGAGTCTACACTGTCTCCCGCTTCGATCATTTCTCAGTCTTTGCTCTCAACGTTTTCGCGAGCTGGGTCAATCCGTGTCTCTTGGCTTTTTGCCAGCGGTGACTGATTCCCCACATGATGTCATAGAAAGGCTCAGAGTCCACATACCATTGCACGCGTCCCTTGAAACCTGATCCTTGGTCACCGTAGAGTCTCAAAACCTCTTCTCCGAGCTCGGATTTGTGCATGAATATGTGCGCGAATTCGAGGGCCGGGTCGCTGACTTGCGCGTAGCCCCAATCGAGGATTCCTGTTAGCTTGGCAGAGGCAGGGTCAATGAGGATGTTCTCTGTGCCAAGGTCTCCATGTATCAGTGTCGGGCTAAAACTCGCGTCGGCAAAATCCGCCAAGAGTGCACGCCAGAATTCTTCAGATCGTGCACGGAGTCCAGAGCCCAGCAGGGGGTAGATGATTCTTCGGATCTTGTTATGGTGTTGCCTGATCGACTTGAGCCATTCTTCAGGCGAATACCTGGAGATGCTCTTGAGACTGTTTCCTCGGACTCTGATACTGTGCAGTTCTTTCAAGAAGCCAGAGATCTGCGTGGCGAGGGGTCTGGTCCATTGCTTTCTGAACCGCTGGCTCTCCACTGTGACTCCGTTGATCTTGCGGTAGCCGCCAAACCAGTGTGGATACTTACGGTCGCCCTTCCAGACGAACTCGTAATCGGGGACAGGCGTGGACAGGCTGTTAGCCAGTGTGGGGAGAAACGCGATTTCGTTTCTTAACCGGTTCTCAGTCTCCCTGAACTTTGGAAAGCGGAAAACAAGGTCTCCGTTGACTTCCAGCACAAAGTTCTCCCATCCGGTACGTATCTGCCGAGATCGTTTGATGCGGAGCTCGGGGAAACATCTCTCGATCAGCTTTCTTGCAGCGGATGAATCCACGAGATGAAGTCGTTACTGGTGTGTAGAATAGTTTTCAGCGGAAGACTTCTTTCCGGCTGACCGTCTGGACGAGGTGTCCTTTCGGCTTCAGCCTATTCTCCCTGTCGACCAGTACAACATGAGGCTTCCAGCTTTGAGCCTCTTTCTCGCTCATCGAGACAAAGGCTGTGATGATGATCTCGTCGCCTGGCTGGACCCTGCGGGCGGCCGCGCCGTTGATCGCTACGGTCCCGCTTCCTCTCGGAGCTGAGAGAGCGTATGTCGAGAATCGTTCTCCGTTGGTTATGTTCCAGATGTCGACCTGCTCGAAGGGTACGATTCCGGCTGCCTCCATGAGAGACGAGTCTATCTCGATGCTTCCCTCATAGTTGAGGTCGGCACCGGTGACTCTAGCTCTATGGATCTTCCCCTTGAGCATACGAAGCTGCATCTACTGTTCTCCTCGTGTCTACAGTGGTACTGATTCGACTCCCTAGACTTGAATGATGACTACTGCCTCTCTAGAGAGCTTAGGAGCCTCTTTGGCAGTCTGGACCTATTCGGAGTTATTCGCTTATGATTCTTGAGGCGGCTTGGCTCGGTGGAATGATCTGTAAAGGACAATATCGTATAGTAGTTTCAACGTGCCGGCGAAGAGGAAGGGCGATCCTACCCACAGGTTGGCAATCGCATATCCGGAGAGCGAGGGACTGACCGACTGAGCAGTGGTCCGGGAAACATTGGTAACACCCGCCGCTGGGGTCCGGTCGGACTCTGGGATCACGCTCATCAGGTAGGACTGTCGCGTCGGTACATCCATTTGTGACAGCGATTGTCTGCCGAGCAAGAGAGGGACAGCTACTGCTGCTGTGGGGGCGAACGCTATGGCTGTTAGGAGTATGTTGGAGGGTATGTGGCTGAAGACCATCGTGTTGACCAGTCCGAAGCGTTGGGCGATCCGGGCGGCGAGGAGGAACGAGGCCGCTGTCACGATCTGAGCCGCTGAGAAGAGCAGTCCCAGCGATGTTAGATCTAGTCTGTAACGTTGAAAAAAGTATAGCGACAAGATGCTCTGGCCCACGAAGCCGCCGGCAAACGCGTCAACTGAGAAGAGTGCTGACATTTTGTAGACGATGGGTCTGGAGTCTTTCGACAGGATCTGGCGAGTCGATTTTTTTAATGGATCTTGTTCAACGTTCTTCGATAGGCGCGAGTAGAGAAACATTCCTACGAGTCCGGATATGAGGTAGGCTAGGAACAAGGGACGATAGCCGGAGATACCCGTGCCCAGATAAGTTGGGAGGCCGGCTAGCAGCGAGCCGCCAGATGAGGCTGAGTAGCCAACAAGGTTGTAGAGGCTGAACATTAGGGTCCGACGTTTCAGGTCTGATGTTCTCGGGAGTATTGCCTGGTCGAGTGAGAGATACGGGCCTGTTTCACCTGATCCTACCGACATGTTTCCTGCAATACCCGCTACTACTGGGGCCCACCAAGAGGTGGAGATGAAGAGCAGTCCCCCGGCTACCGCGTCTGTCATTGCGAAGAATACTAGGGTTCGCCTGCGCCCTAGGCGATCCGTGACAATACTGGCGATGAAGGTATAGAACGCGCTTGTGCCGACTGTGAGCGTCAGGACGATTCCGATCTGGACAGTGTCGAACCCCATCTGACTAAGATATACGGGGAAAAGGACGGCTAGGAAGCCGTAGGGAACGGTGCGGATCGCTTTCTCTAAGAGAATGATTCGCCCGTCCCACGCAACCCAATCAAACAAGCGATACAAGCATCTCGTTATGAGACTGGAACTAGGAGCAACACATCCGTTGAGGCCTAGATGGATTGAGCTCGGCCCTTTTGGTGAGGAGTCCATTCAATTTCCATGTGAATCTCGAGCTTGTGGTTCTCCTTGGCGTAGAGGAATTTCAGCGCAACCGGCTCCGTGGGAGATATGCGGGCTTGCTTCCCTATTGACCCTGGGAAGAGGTTCTCAGTGTCCACCGATTTTCCTCCTAGTGCCTCGCCGAGCTTTACGAAGAAGCTTGATAGTTCTTGCTTTCCTAGCTCGCTTTTGTGTCGAAAGATTGACTGGTGGGTCTCGCGGTAGTTCTCAAGAATCTCGGTCATCTTCGTCCAGTATAACATGGTACTCGCGAGTTCGACTCGTCCCTTCTCGGTCAGGGCGTAGTGTTTACGGTCGGGGGCCTCTTCTCGGAATTCGACCCGGCTTGTGACGAGCCGGTTCTTCTCTAGCCTGTCTAAAGCAGGGTAGATGGTGCCGGTCTTCGGCTTCCAGTAGCCAGAGAAGCGCTTTTCCAGTTCCCTGATGATCTCATAGCCATACATCGGTTTCTCGGAGAGCAGAAGGAGAAGCCAGAGCGAGACTGCACCGACCTTCATTCCGTGGGGCATCAGTCTAGGCAAAGCCTATCGATCGGGGGAAGCGTGAGTTAGGCTTATATGCATAGATGTTCTACTTACGTAGATAATCTACTATTGGTGATATGGAATGAAATGGGTTACCCGTGAAAAAGCAAAGGTTGATCGTATAGCCTGTCCATGGCTTATCAGCAAGTTCGTGGACAAGAAGCCTGAATTCCTCTTCGTTCCACCAGAGACAATCCCCCAAGTCGTCAAGGAAACCGGCGCGGTAGCATATGATGCCAAGGGCGTAGAACTCACCCACTATAAGGAGAACGGCCACGAACGGGTCAGCTTCGACGCCATCATCAAAAAGTACAAACTTATAGACCCAGCATTGCTAGAACTAGCCAAGATCGTGAGAGGGGCAGACGCAAAGATTCCCGATGCGCCACCGGAGTCAGCGGGGCTTGAAGCCATAGCTCATGGTTTCAGAAATCTCGCAAAGGATGACTTTGACAACATGAGGCTACAGTTTCCGACATACGATGCTCTCTACAAGTACTGCCAGCTCAAGATTGAAGGAACACAGAAGCTGGAGTACAATGTCGCCCAACCGGCAAGGTAGGTTAACGGGTTTAGCCTCAAACACCTCGGCTACATAGAACTCCCCGCGCACCAGAACAAAGGCGGCTTCGACCATGCCTCTGTCCATGTCAAATCAGGGACGCTCTACGTGGCTCATACATCGAATGATGCGGTAGACGTAATCGACTCCCGCCACGACACCTATCTACACTCGATTCCGGGCCTTCCCGGCGTAGCCGGAGTACTCGTCTCCAACGAGAAGGACTTGGTGTTCACTTCGAATCGTGGCGAGAAGACCGTTGGGGTATTTCCGTATGGTCGCGATGGTAAACTGGAGAAGGTGACGGTGGGAGGTTTTCCCAACGGTTTGGCCTTCGATCCTTCAAGGGATATTCTTCTAGCAGCAAACGTATCCAGACAGGACGACCCAGCTCCCATCACCGTATCGATGGTTGATGCAAGCAAGAAGATCCTATCTGCCGACATTATTGTGCCGGGAAGAACGCGGTGGACGGTGTTCGACAACAAGACGGGCCGTTTCTACGTCAACATTTCCAAACCGCCACAGATTGTCGCGATCGAAAGCAAAGATCCCGACGGAATAGCAGCTACCTACGAGATTCCAGCGACGGGCCCCCATGGGCTTGACATTGACTTCGAGAATCGGAGGCTCTTCTGCGCCTGCGACCAAGGCGGCCTCTTCACAGTCGATCTGAAGTCGGGAAGGGTCTCGAGGGTTTCAGACTTGAGTGGTCCGCCTGATGTGATATTCTACAATTCCCGGCTGCACCACCTCTACGTGGCTATTGGAGATCCTGGGATGATCGATGTTTTCGACACTGATACAATGAAGCTCAGTCAGACGGTGAGGACGGAGGTTGGGGCACATACTATTGCCTACAACCCAGAGATTGGCCGTGTGTACGCGTTCTTGCCAGCAAGTCATCGAGCTGCAATCTATCAGGAAGTATGAGCCGCCTACCTTGTTTTATCTTCCAGGTCGTTCTCGAGTCTATTCATCTGCGGAAGTGATGGGATTTGTTTCAGCTAAGTAATATTCTACTATCAGCACTTGGTTCTGCGGTTCTCGTGTTTATTTTCCTCTTTTTCTGGAAATGGTCCAAAGATCATTTCCGGTTCGCCGTCTCCTCCTTAAGCACGTTTGTCGGCTTTACGGCATGGAACCTGTTGCAAAACGCAACAGGCGCCGACTCCGTGTTAAATATTGACTGGCCGGTCTTCCCAATGAGCTGGTCTGATGTAGGTAGCGGCGTAGTTGCCTTTGTAGCGACGGTCATCGCTCTAGGTCTGTTGACCGACAGAAATGAGTCAGCTTCGCGGGTCGTAGCCACAGCAGGGATCGCCGGATTGCTCTCTACACTTGTCGACCTCTTCGTGCTTTGACCCCAATGTCCAAAGGCATTCTTCTCTTAGCCTCCATCGAACGGGCAAAAATTTCGCTTTGAATATGGCCCCTCTCTTCACATTGACTTTGAGCTCGAAAGTATGAGAAGACTCCTCGTCTCTTGATGACAGATGATAGATGTCTACGACGTCGCAATCATAGGAATGGGTGCAGTAGGAACCGCCACGGGATTCTTGCTTGCAGAATTCACTAACGTGCAGAGTCTATTGTTTCTTGAAAAGGAAAACAGTGTGGGCCGAATCGCGTCCGATAGGAGAACAAACAGTCAAACTCGCCATCCCTTCGGCGGCGAGCTCAACTATACGCCTGAAGTGATGAAGGCAATAAAACGATATTCTGACATGATCCCGTCTTACGCGAACAGCGAGTACGGGCGGGGGTACGACATTCTTAGGCGCACGAGAAGCGGAATGGTCCTTGCAGTAGGAAAGAATGAGAAAGACTACCTAAGGAAAAAATTCCACGACACTGTGAAGCCCGTCTTCCCTGATGCGGAATTATTGGAAAATGGGGAAGGGATCGCGAAACTGGAACCGTATGTTGTGAGAGGGCGGAAGAAGGATGAAGACATAGGAGTAATCAAACTGCAGGCAGACATGGTTGATTTTGGCGAGCTCGCAAAATCCTTCCAAGACAACGCAAGCAAGCATCAAGATAAGAAAATCAATGTCAAGTTCAACACGAAAGTGGAACAAATGGAAGATGTCCCAGACGGCTATGATCTCCGCACCAAGAACGGCGAAGGTTTCTCGGCCCGATATGTCGTGGTCTCCGCTGGTTCGTATACGCTCTCGCTCGCGAAACAGCTTGGCTTGGGCGGCGACTACGTTGCCTTTCCAGTAGCAGGCAAATTCTTCACCTCTAAGCCTGTAATTAACGGGAAAGTGTACACTTTTCAAGAAGAAGGCGTGCCCTTCGCAGCTACCCACGCGGATAGAGAGTGGGACGGTGCGGTTACCCGATACGGACCCACGGCAACGCCGACCTTGATGTTTGAAAAGGACAATCCTGACATCAAGGAATTCATCAATAACCTTGACCCTGTGCTTCTCGATACTATCATCTCAAAGAAGACAATCAGAAACATCATGCTCAAGAACATCGCATATTCCCTCCCAGTTGTGGGGCGTCGTCTCTTTTGGAAATATGAGGCGAGAAAGATTGTGCCCTCGATTCCGTATGCAGACTTGAAACCTGCTCCTGAATTTGGAGGGGTACGCACCGTGGGTATCAACAAAAGAACACGAGAGTTAAAGCTCGGCGAGTTTACTCTCCCAGAGGTTCCTCAAGATGGAGTAAATATCTGCGCAAACATGGCTCCGTCTCCCGGTGCGTCCGGAACCCTCGGTATCGCCTACAAGAACGTGTTGAAAATTACAAGAGCATTAGGCTTGGACTTTGACGATGAAAAGTTTACGAGGGTTTTCGGGACGTTGCCGGCAGTCTAAGGGTCAATTCGGAAGAATGTTGTGTTGCTGCGCTCCAGTGTTCGATAATTATTCTCACGTGATGGGGATGGGAGCGTAGCTCGAAAATGAGCAAGGATCCAACTCCTTCGGAAGTCGTATCGGGCCAACAATCTGGAAAGGCTGAATCAAGAACTTCGCTCGCCCGCACGCTAGGGCGTAGCACGGCTACCCTAATGACCGCCGCGATGATCATTGGTACGGGCATTTTTGGGGCGGTAGGGTCCGCGACATCAAGAGCTGGTAGTGGTATTCTCATTGCAATGGTTCTAGGAGGTCTCATCGCGCTCGCAACGGGAATCAGGCCGCACAGCTAGGGGTGAACTATCCGAAGGAAGGAGGAGCTTTTACTTGGGCACGCGAATTAAACCATAAGACTCTCGGATTCATCGCCGGATGTGCGTACCTTGGTAAGGGAATATTTTCTCTAAGCGTCATCTCGCTCGCATTTGCAGCTTATTCAGTCCAAATAATACCAACTCTACCTCTCCAACTGTTCGCTGGCATTGTAATCCTAGCAGTCGTAGTCCTCAACTTCTTTCATGTCCAACTAACGACCAAAGTGTTGATCGGTCTCATGGTTGTGAACGTATCTCTATTGGGATTCTTTGTCGCATTTTCCGCCCCCGCAGTAAACGCCGGTCATTTCGCGAATCTGTTAGGAGAGAACACGCCGTTCGGTGTACTCACTGGAGCAGCGATATTCTTCTGGACCTGGGATGGCTTCATGCGGACGGCCATCATGGCGGGGGAGATCAAGAATCCACGACGGACCATTCCAATCGCTATCGTAGGCGGTATTGCAGTTGCCGCAGTGGTGTTCCTCGCCGTCGCAGCGACGACCCTGGGAGTACTAGGTTCTCAGTCGATGGGGAGAGACGACGTGCCACTCTTCAGAGCAGCAACACAGGCAGTCGGAACATGGGGAGGATTAGTAATCTTGGCGTCTGCTTGGACCGCATCTCTAAGCGAACTCATCGGAGATCTGCTAACCGCATCGCGAGTCGCATACACGATGGGCGAGGCAAAAGAACTTCCGCACTGGCTTGGCTCAGTCCACCCGAAGTTTCGCATCCCTCGAAATGCTGTTCTGACCATCGGATTGATAGTTCTTGTCTTAGCCCTGAGTTTCGACCTTCGAAGATTGTTGGCTGTTGCCAGCATCTTCACGCTTACCTGGTACATTATCACTCATTTCTCTGCCTTACAATTGCACAAAGAGCAGCGACTGACGACCCCTTTGTTCTCATGGGTCGGCCTACTCGGCTGCCTAGTGTTGGTTGCATCTTTGCCGATCTGGGCGACACTCACCGGTGGTGCAGTACTTGCTACGCTTGCAGGGTTTCGTCTACTACTGTTTCGCTGCCGAACTTCCCATGTAGCGTAAACTGTTGGACGCGTTGCTTTCATTCAACAATAGTTTAGAACTGCTCAAGGTGCGAGACTCGTTCTATAGCACGGGTGACCTTTAGTGCCAAAAGGAGCGACGCGATCATCAAGAGCGCGGAGAGCAAGAACGGTGCGCCTGGAAGATTGATGGGTGCTTGGGTGCCGATGAAGAATGCGAATATTAGCGTGAAGAGTGTGGGTCCGATTACGCCTGTGAGGCCCATCAAGCTTCCGTTGATGCCCTGCAGTTGTCCTTGTTCGGAGGGGCCGACTCGGCGAGTCATGAGTCCTTGGACCGCAGGTTGGACGAATCCAATGGGTGCGTAGAAGATTATTGCAATCATGAATACGAGGCTGTTGGGCGCGAGGCCCCATATCACAAAGCCTGCTGTGCCAGATACTAGTCCAACGAGTAGTGCGAGACGCTCGCCAAATCTGCTGATGAATACCCGGACGAGGAGCCCTTGGACGATGATGTTGCAGAATCCGACTAGGGCGAGTGCTGACCCAACTAATACGTATCCCCAGCCATACCTGTAAGCGGTATAGAGTACGTAGACGCTGGGGAGAACTTGGAAAGCGAGGAAGTTAAGGAAGTTGACTACTACAAATCCTGAGAGTCCCTTTTTCGCGCGGATCATGCCGATGGAGCCTACAGGGTTTGCTTTCCGAACCGAGAGGGGGCTTCTGTGCGCGATAGGTAGCGACTCGGGTAGCACAACAAGCCCGTATGCCGCGCTTGCAATTGACAACGCAGCCGCTCCCCAGAAGGGGAACCTCGGGCCGATTCCTCCCAATAGTCCCCCGACGAGGGGTCCGATGATGAATCCCACGCCCCATATCGAACCTATCATACCGAAGGCGCCGGCCCGCCGCTCCGGCCGGACAGTATCGGCCACATAGGCGAAGCTGACGGTGAAGCTGGCGCTGGTAATTCCACTGACCACTCTTCCGATGAATAGCCATGTTAGGTTGGGAGCGAGGGCCATGATCATGTAGTCGATGCCTAGGCCGAATGCTGAAAGGATGAGGACGGGTCGTCGACCATAGCGGTCGGATAATGCTCCCAGCAGTGGGGCGAACAGGAACTGCATCAACGCCCACACGGTCCCGAACAGACCAAAGACCTCTGCGCCCTGAGCAGTATCACCACCGACGAAACTGACGACCAGGCCAGGGAGGACTGGGATGATAATGCCGAAGCCTAGAGTGTCGAAAAGGACGGTGGCAAAGATGAAGGCGAGGGCGGCCCTGCTCGCGCTAGAAGCTGGCGCTGACTCTACTTTCTGAGGCTCCTGGGTTAGTTCTGTCATGATGACTTACACTCGTTCTGATGATAAGTAATCGAGGATGTCCGGGCCATTATTAACTGTCGGGCACACAGGACGAGCGTTTCAAGCTAGTGAGGACGGAGAAACTGAAAAGCATCGTTAGTAATCTGACTTCAGCCGTAAGCTTCTCGAGTTCCGCAAAATTGCGACTTTCCTACATGTCTCTCATAGTTCACCAAGGCTACCAGTTAGCCAAGAATTGACCTATCGACTCCGCGGCGAAAATCTGACCGTGGGATTCACTGCACTATTATACATAGTATAGACGTTTATTGACTGGCTGACCATTAGTATATAGTCGGGGAGAAAGCATGAACCCGACGAGAGATTTCTCGGAGGCTTTGCCCGCATTCCATGCGAGCTGTTCGCTAGAGACTATTCTCAGAATCTTGGAATGGCCGAGTACGGCCGGTAGGTTTGCGGTCCGTATAAAGCGGACCGAGATCACCCTATAGGAGGAGAGGAATTGGACTGTTGCCTTGTGCAATGCTCGGGAAGAGTGATCGCTTTGCGAGGTCAGACTTCGGGACAAGAGGGCGTGAAGCCCCTCGAGAATGCAGCATCGAAGATGACAATTATCCCCATCGTTCTTTGCCTCTTGTGCGGGGTATTCTCGGGGACTTTCACCGTTGCACTCCTCTTCAGGCGAATCGCAATAGCACTAGCGATTGCTGGACCCGTGGTATTTTCGGCCCTCTGGATATGGTGGGACTGGGATGCCTTCCGAAACAAACACATGGCCCTCGGTGCCTTCGCCGTAGGCTTCAGTCTAACATTCCTCGCCCTGGATAGAGAGCCTTGAAGATGATTCCAATAGTAATTGGAAGACTATTTGGAGGTGAAATCTTTGATAAACAATTGGGAAGGAAACCGGGAGAATAGGGCTAACATGTCTCTTGTACGCTTTCCGCGTAGACTCGCAGCATTCGTAATACTACTAATAATCGCTCTGACTTCGCTCGGCTTGATCGCCGCCAACATCTACACCGTCGGCGTGTCGCAAGTGGGCATATTGGTTAACCCTTACACTGGAGAGTTCAGTGGGCCCGTGGCCGGACCAACACTGGCATGGAAGAGCGTGCCATGGGTGAACGTGGTGATAGTTTCAACCTCGGTTCAGACCATACAGATGGTCGGGCCAGGCAACAACATCAACGTTCTTACACGTGACAATCTCAACGTCTCGCTAGACGTGACCATACGCTACCAGGTAATGGCCGCCAATGTCATAACACTCTACAAACACTATCCAGCACTGTCTTGGGAAGACAACGCACTAGTTCCCCTAATCAGGTCCAGCGTCAGAGATGTGGTCGCAAATTACACGGCTGACGAACTACAAGCAGTAAGAGCTCAGATCCAGGCCGGCGTAGAGAACAAGCTAACGACTAGTCTCGAGACCGAACCCTCATTAGCAAACGACATACAGCTAATAGAACTCAACCTTAGGGACATCGTACTACCAAACAGCTTTTTAGCAGCAATCCAAGCAAAACTCAACGCCCAGCAACAACTGCTCCAAGCACAGTTCCAGGCTCAACAACTCATTGTCACCGCCCTCGGCCAACGAAACGCAACCATCATCGCGGCCCAAGCTCAGGCAAACGCCACGCTAATCCAGGCTTCAGCAAACGCGCAGTCGATCAGCAACATCATCTCACAGGTCGAGGCACAAACCGGGACCACGTGGAATTCTACTCAAGTCGCAGCCTTCACAAACATGTACACAGAACTGCAACTGTTAAGCAAACTGACAGGTCAAAACTTGTACATATTCGTCGGGAGCCCGAACGGCTCACTGATCATACCCACAAAGCCATGACCATGAAAAAAAGGAACGGCCCAGCTACCTAGTCTCTTGCCAACCTAGGCGCGAGTTGGGCGTTCAACTCCACCAAACCGACATTCCATATCTTTGAAGCATTATGCGAACACGAATTGATCAGAAATTTGGTCCGGAAAAACTGGGGAGCGACGTTCCGACAATTCTGCCGAAACGCCGCAGGCTACTTGCCGGTCTAAACTCACCTGATCCTCGGGAGGAGTTCGTCCAAGCGATCGTAGGATTCCCTCATTCCTCCCTCCGCGCCTGAAGCGATGTAGCCGTCGCGTTGTTCGCGACTCTTGAAGAGGACGCGGATAGTGACCACTGTCCTTCCACCGTGCTCTTCCAGAGTCATTGTCTCTAGCGATTCTGCGCCAGGTATGTTCTCGTAGTTGTTTGTGCGCACGACGCGCTCGGGCGCTCGGAACTCGCGGATTACTCCGCTGAACGCATGGTCAGTGCCGTCTGGAGCACGGTGCACAAAACGCCATGCACCACCAACGCGGAGGTCCGCATCTGAGACTGTCATGGTCATGACCCGTGGACCGAGCCACTGTCCCAGGTGTCGGGGCTCGGTCATGGCTTCGAACACGAGTTTGCGTGGCGCGTGGAGGGTGCGGGTGATCAGGACCTCCTTGTCTGAGGGGAGCGTTATTGTCATGTCGTCTTTATGCTGGATCTTCTCTTTCTGCATTCATTTCACCTCCTTCTTCATACGTTCGAGGTGGGCGTCGAGTCTGCTGAAGCTCTCTTGCATGTTCTGCCTGTAGGATCTCAGCCACGTCTCCAGCTCTCGGAAGGGCTCTGGACGGAGCGAGTATAGGCGCTTGGGGCCGTCGGGATGGACTTGTACGAAGCCTGCCTGATGCAGGATGTGGAGGTGGCGGGAGACGCCCGATTGGTCGATGCCGACTTTTTCAACGATATCATTTACCGCGTGTTCGCCATTCCGGAGCACCTCGACGATGCGCCGGCGCGTGGGGTCGGCAAGTGTCTCGAACACGGCGGTATGCATAATAATGCATATGCACGGTAGTGCATATAAACCTTGTTCGCGGACAGCCCACGACACATCTTCTTCGAAACCTTATCACGCCCCAAATGAACTCGGTTTGAGCGACCAAATCATGGATCTTCTCAAAGAAGCGACAGCGATCGAGCCTGAGATCGTCGAGATTAGGCGAGAAATTCACCAGAGGCCCGAACTGGCCTACCATGAAGAGACGACCGCCAAACTGGCTGCTGATAGACTCGAAGCCCTAGGCATAGAGGTTAAACGGAAAGTCGGTGGAACTGGAGTCCTGGGCACCCTGAAGGGTCCAAGGACTGGACGAGTTGTCGCCCTAAGGGCAGACATGGACGCTCTCCCGTTGGAGGAAATGGCCGATGTAGAGTTCAAGTCTAAGGTCAAAGGAGTAATGCATGCGTGCGGTCATGACACTCATGTTGCGATGCTTCTCGGAGCCGCCAAACTTTTAGCCAATCACAAAGACGAGCTTCATGGCACCGTCAAGTTTCTTTTCCAGCCGGCTGAGGAGCATGGCGGTCGGGGAGGAGCAAAGCCTATGATCGAGGATGGAGTCATGAACAACCCCAAAGTCGACTATGTCTTCGGGCTCCATATAGACGGCGACCACAAGTCAAGAGAATTCTGCTTCCGTGGAGGCGCGATTGCAGCTGCACCGGACACATTCAAGATTCGGATAGTAGGCAAAGGAGGACACGGCTCCGCACCCCACCAGACTATAGACCCGGTCTACGTTGCCGCTCAGCTCATAATCGCACTCCAAGGAGTATCCGGAAGAATGATCGATCCTGTCCAACCCTTCGTAATAACTGTTGGAGCAATTCATAGCGGAACAAAAGAAAACATCATTCCTGACGAGGCACATCTCGAAGGGACCATAAGGACTCTGAACGAGGCGACAAGGAAGAGAGCCAAGACCAAAGTTCTACAGGTCTCGCAGGGCGTCGCCCGAGCATTCGGCGCCAAGGCTGTCGTCGAGTTCGAAAAGGACGCCTATCCCGTGACCGTCAACGACGCGAGAGTAACAGAGCAGGCGATGAAGATACTCAAGAAAATCCCGGGCGCAAAGACAAAGATCATCGAGCCAATACTCGGCGGCGAAGACTTCTCTAGATTCCTACACAAGGCTCCAGGTACGTTCTACTTCCTCGGAACGGTGAACCCTTCGAAGGGATGCATCTATCCCAACCACAGCTCAAGGTTCAAAGTCGACGAGGACGTTCTCAAGTACGGAACCGCCTCACTGGCAATGCTGGCAATGGAGTTCACGAAAACAGCAAACGACAACTAGGTTTGGACCCACCATCATCACTTTGTGTCACATCGCCCGGCTCGTTCGGCAACGATTTCAATAAACGGTCTGAGGGCTCTGCCGGACCGTACTCCCAGCAAGACCAACCAGTTACGCGAGTCTTTAGCCGTAGTATCCTGCCGAGTCTTCTTGACAAACGCATTATCCAATTTGCGAGAATGGACCGTGCGAGCTTCACGAAAGAGACTGCAGCTTCTGCTTCTACTCATAGCAGGCTCGCTTATCATGCTCGAGCTCACACCAGAAGCCCACGCCGCAAGCGACACGCTTACGATGATTCCTGCTCGAACCCAGGAATCAAACACCCCTGGTGTCATCCTCGCCCTCAACGTTACAGGCGCCTCAGTAGGGACGACATACAAGTTCACATGGACGGGTGACCGACGCGCCTATGATGGGTCAGGTCATTTCTACAAGGTGGTCTTGCGGCTTCAAGTTACACTGGCTCCGGGCCGGGCTTAAGGGGATCACGAAAACCATGAGCTTCGCCTAGGATTTTCACGAGTTCAAGCATGGGAGACCTTTGATTTCTGATATGCCGATCTAGATCCATAATCGGGGCTTGTTCTGGCGGTTTTTCTTAGAAGCCGAAGAAGCTCTATGGGATGGGAAAGCCTCGCAAGAGCAAGTTGACCGCGACTGTGACGAAGAGGAATGTTCCGAGGAGGACTGCCAGAAGTATGAGGAGAATGGCCACGTCGTGGTTCCTCTTTTTCTTCTTCTGGAACGATATGATGGGTGAGTCCATTGTGTATAACACTCAAGCGAGTATACTTGGCTCGTAGTGCAGAATAGGATAATGTAACCAGGGTTTGAGCCGTCAATAAGCACGGTCAAAGAAAAGGGAGAGGCTCGGGACCGAGGATCGTACTGGTTTGGAGATAAAAAGAGAACTTTCTGATTGGCCAATATCCCCTGAACCGTGCCAGGATTAACAAGAACGAGCGAAAATATGGGATGCGGCATCCTGGTCGATTCTTCCTCTGGGGCTTCATCGCCTTCCTCGCAGCCATAGGAAACATGAAGAAGGATCCGGCAATGGACATCTTCAACAAGTACAAGACTCACGCGGCCCAGGACAAGACGACCCAACAGTCCTAGTTAGTTCTCTGACGTCGCCCGATGGACGCGATTTTCCAGTCAGAGACCTTGTGGATGAGATTCTCAGTATAGCCTTAGACAGATATTTGTACCAAATGATGTATGTGGCGCCGTCCGACAATATATACTGGTCGACGCCGAGTTCCCTTCACGCGAAGTGCGAAATTGAGTGAGCGGGCACACTTCAGCTCGAATGTTTTTCGGTTAGGGTCATTTTGGGGCTATGGTGAATGAAGGTCAAGGGACGAGTGAGCAAGTATGCAGGGCTTCTCTTTGCGACTTTGCTATTTACATCCATACTAGCAAATCCGATTGTTGCGGCTGCTGGCGCAACTAGTCCTTCAACGGCCCCCGGTGTATACTTCGATCACGTCCTAGTCGTGATCATGGAGGATCATGGTATGCAGGAGATCTGCGGGAGCAGTCCACCTCCATGCCTCGCCACTGCTGGCGCTCCCTACATGGCCGGTCTGGCGAACAGCTTTTCGATCGGATCTCACTACTTGGGAGTGACTCACTATAGCCAGGCTGACTATCTTGCGCTGCTAGGGGCAGACACAGATGGCTGTAGTAGCGCGGGCTGTCCGTGGCCGTTTGCCGTGCCTAACCTCGTCGACCGTTTGGAGGCCGGAGGATTGTCTTGGAAGGGCTACATTGAGAACCAGAATGTCGCGAGCGGATGTGATACTAGCTATCATGAACCCTATACTCCAGAGCATAACCCGTTTGTCGGTTTTACTGACATTGTCAATAGCCCGGCGAGATGTTCCAAGGTTGTCCTAGCAAACCCGAGCAGTTGTAGTGTAACAGACTGCCCTCTGGTCAACGATCTGAATTCACAGTCAGCACCGAACTTCATGTGGCTAACTCCAAACAATTGTGACAATATGCATGGGGTCACAGGGATCTGCCCAACCTCAATCTCAATGGGCGACAGCTATCTTTCGAGTCTCGTACCGAATATTCTACAGAGCTACACTTTCACAAACACACGAGCAGCATTATTCGTCGTCTTCGACGAGGGTAACGGCTACTGCCCCCTGAATAATAGTCATGAAGATTGTGTCTATGCGGTCTGGGCCGGCCCATTAGCCAAGACCAATTTCGTCACGAGCAATTTGTACAATCACTACTCGTTCACGAAAACGATAGAAGCGAACTGGAACCTTCCCAGTATAACTTCGAACGACGCGGGAGCGACTCCGTTGACGGAATTCTTCGCACAGCAACCCCCTAGCTTCGGCCTCACAGCCAATCCTCAGGCACTCACCGTCTACATTGGTAGCTCCAATACATCCTCTATCACCCTGTCCAGCCTGAACGGATTCTCAGGCAACATCTCACTATCGTCGTCAATATCGCCAGCGGGGCCAAGCAGCCCATCGATCTTCCTGAGCCCGAACTCCATTACCCTCAGCCCAGGGAGTTCAGCCAGTTCAATTCTAACGGTATCGACCGGAAACCAACCTGCTCTTGGATCATACAACGTCACGGTGACAGGTAGGAGCGCTGGACTCTCCCAGCCTGTCATTGTTCCCATAAAAGTCGTTCCGCAGAAGAACTACGCACTGATGATCTCTAGCGACGGCAGGGTTTTCAAATATTCCCAGGACGGGACGATGACGCTTATCGGGAGACCTGTTAGCAGCCAGCTTAGGGAAGTAGCCTGGAAACCCGACGGAACCTCTGCTGTAATTGTTGGCGACGGAGCGGTCTTGCTCACATACAACGGAGTTAGTCTAACAAGGATACCCACGAATATCGCCGGAAACCCAGCCTTCTACACCATATCCTGGAAGCCTGACGGTTCCTACGCACTCATAGGTGGACAGGCGGGTGTCCTTCTAAAGTACGACGGCACCACCCTTACCCAGCTACCGAATACCAATACAAACAACCTGCGCTCCATCAGCTGGAACCCCGACGGCAACTCCGCTCTACTTGTCGGGGACAAGGGGACTGCACTACTATACCGAGCCTCGGGCTCGATCAGCGTCCTGCCGACTGGAACAGGGCAGCCCCTGTTCGCAGTATCGTGGGACCCCAGCGGCTCATACGCCCTTGCTGGCGGTGGAGGCGGAGTCATCCTCCGATACAACGGCACAGCATTCAAAGCTCTCAGTATAACGGGCCTGTTGCCTACCGGTAAGGCCGTTCGATTCATCTCCTTCGGATCCGGGCAGCTAGCGGTCATAGTCGGAGACTCAGGCTTGCTTTGGACATTCGACGGGTCCAAACTGACGTCGCTGGCTAGTGGAACCACTCAACACCTGTACTCCTCGAGCTGGTTTAACGGATCAGCCTACATCGTAGGCCAAAAAGGTACCATCCTTTCCTACTCGAATGGCGTAGTGCGTAAGTTGAGCAGCGCCGCTACGTCGGATTTGAACGGAGTCGGATGGAAACCGATCATCGCATCCGGGATACGGGCTAGCTCTACCGCTGTAAGTTGTAGTCCTTCAACTGTAGCGGTTAGTGTTAGCTCAACGTGTACCGTCACTGTCGCCGACACTTCGGGAACTCCGACCACCCCGACGGGATGGGTCACTTTCAACGAAACGGGCGCACCAGGTTCCTTGAATCCGTCCTCTTGCACCTTGGCAAACGCATCCTGCTCAGTAACCTTTACCCCTAGTAGCTCAGGAAACGCGACGATAACAGGGGTCTACAGTGGCGACTCGTCTCATAGCAGTAGCAGCGGAAAAGCCACTCTAACCGCCAACAAGCGAAGCACCAGCACGGCAGTCGCCTGCGTCCCCTCCTCGGTAGCGGTCGGCCAGTCCACGTCATGTAATGCCAGCGTGACAGACATCTCGCCTGGAAACGTAACCACTCCCACAGGCACCGTGACCTTTACTCCAGGTGGGACTTGCGCGCTTGTCACCGGTTCCTGCTCGGTGAGTCTCACCCCGACAACCGCAGGCACGGTCAACGTGTCCGCCACCTACGGCGGAGACTCGACACACGGACCCAGCGTTGGGGGCAATGCTGTGACTGCCAACAAGCGCGTTACTGGAACCAGCATCAGCTGTAGCCCGAACCCAGTTAGTATAGGCCAGTCAGCAACATGCACGGCCACAGCAACCGATTCTTCGCCAGGCACCGTTAGCACTCCATCGGGGACCGTCAGTTTCACAAGCAACGGCTCAGGCTCCTTCACAGGCTCTCCCTGCAATCTCGTACTCGGCGCCGTTGGGACAGCCAGCTGTAGCGTGAACTACACACCCTCAGGGATACCCTCACGAACCGATACGATCACAGGAGTCTACGACCCATCTTCCTCTGATACGGTTCACAATGGGAGCCAGGGCACATTCTCCCTGAGTGTCGGATTCGCGGCTGTCGATCCCACCAGCACCAGTGTCGCTTGCTCACCTAGCAGCGTCGTGATAGGCCAAGCTACAACTTGTACAGCAACAGTCACAGACACAGCTAGTATCGGCGCAACGCAGCCAACAGGTTCCGTCACGTTTACTCCTGGAAGCAGCTGCAGTCTCGGAAACCCCTCCGGTAGTTCTGCTAGCTGTTCTGTGACCATCACTCCGACTTCGGAAGGAAGCCTGTCAGTGTTAGCAAGCTATGCTGGCGATACGACACACGGTAGCAGCTCTGGCAATACCTCGGTTCAAGTTAACAAACGGGCCACTTCGACAACTATCAGCTGCAGTCCCAGCCAGGTCACGGTCAACGGCAGTTCCACCTGCACCACTACCGTCACCGATATCGACATGGGCACGGCGTCCACTCCAACAGGTGGCGTTAGCTTTGGCTCCAACTCGACGGGCACGTTTGCCCCCGCGACAAGTTGCAGTCTGGTTGCAAGCGCAACTACAGGCATCTCCGGCTGCCAGGTAACGTACACTCCAATCACAAGTGGTCATCATCTCCTTAGCGCGACATACGCTGGAGATCCAAGCCACTCAGGCAGCTCGAACAGTTTCAACTTAGGAATCACCCCCAAGGCGCCTACAACTACAAGCATCTCTTGTTCGCCCTCGTCACCCCTCGTGAACCAAGCGACGAGTTGCACAGCAACTGTCACTGACACATCGGGTGACGCTGCGAAAACTCCGACTGGGTCCGTCAGCTTCACAACCAACTCGACCGGCACATTCGCCCCCGGCGGAAGTTGTACTCTTGCCGCCACAGCAACGGTCAGTGTCGCTACTTGCTCAGTAAACTACACGCCTAGTGTGGCCGGCGGTCATAGCCTCGTCGTAGCGTATGCTGGAGATCCTGGTCACACTGGTAGCAGAAGGACCGCAACTTTGACAGTCGCGCCTCAGCCTCCACCCCTGCCGTCGTACGCCCTTGTCATTTCTTACGAGGGGAAGGTGTTCAAGTTCCAGAACGGTAGCTTCACACTGATAGGTCAGCCTGTTACAACTCCGCTCAGAGAGCTTGCCTGGAAGCCTGATGGATCATACCCCCTCATTGTGGGAGACTCGGGAGTCCTCCTCAAATATGATGGCAGCCAGCTAACGACGATACCCACCGGAATAACTTCGAACCTCTACTCTGTGGCATGGAGACCTGACGGGTCGTATGCGCTAATCGCCGGTTCTGGCGGTCCACTGTTCAAGTATGATGGGGTCTTGACTCGGCTTGCAAATCCGTACCCCAACTCGATTCGGTCGATA
>Ga0209268_1000323_pt1 | contig 26241 bp, 26 predicted proteins | sample GraSoiAngelo_143_FD_185900 | JGI IMG/M metagenome (GOLD analysis project Ga0209268, IMG submission 185900) | Grasslands soil microbial communities from the Angelo Coastal Reserve, California, USA - 14_1009_02_30cm (SPAdes) (version 2) | ecosystem: Environmental > Terrestrial > Soil > Grasslands ... | reverse complement strand
TGGCCGGAGTAGCAGCGCGCATTAAGAAAAAGACCAGCCTAGGTATAAGAAAAATGCCTATGGGTAATGCCCTTTCTCACCAGGTCCACATGGCGCGTAGCTTTGATAATCGTTTCCGTCCCTTGATATGCTCTCAGTGATCGTTAGCTGCTCAATGCGCGGAGTTATGAGATAAACGCGGCGACCTGCCCATTTTTCGTAACATCCAAATGTGTCCTGGGGAGCGAAACGAATTGGTATGCCGGAAGAAGAACCAGTCGAAAGGGCGCGTGAAGACGAACGCGAAGGCAAATCTCCCTCCACCCAGGCAGGCGAATTCGTGCGCGAGGAAATGGAACATATTCGCGAAGGCGAACACGGTGCACGTTCCCCACAGCAAGCGATCGCCATCGGTCTGTCAAAGGCGCGCAGAGCTGGAGTAGAGTTGCCCCCACCGAAGCGGGGCAAGAAGCGAACGAAAAGCCAAGCCAAGCGTGATCTTGCCAAGAGCCGCAAGGCGGCCGCAAAAGGACTTCACGCACGCGTTCCCGCGCCACCAAAGCTGCGCTCAAACGCGAGGACCGTCGGGCGGCATCGAAAAAGGCGTTATCACGACAAGCGAAACGGGCTTCAGCTCGGCGTTCAGCGCATTCACGTTCGGCGGCCGCGAAGAAAGCCGCCCGTACACGCAAGCGGCGTCGTCGCTGAGACGGATCCGGCAGCTTGCGGTGCACGGGGATTCTATGCCTAACGAAAGGAAACTTCAGCCGCGCCAACGCCAGCATCAGCAACCTGGCCGGGAATATAAAATGCGGCCCCGCCCGAAGGCTCAGGATGAAACGTATCGCGCCAGTGAAAAACTGCGGAATAAGGTAGCGATCATCACCGGCGGCGACAGCGGGATAGGCCGGGCCGTTGCCATAGCTTTCGCGAAAGAAGGCGCAGATGTTGCAGTGGTCTATCTCGAAGAAGAAAAGGATGCGAACGAAACAAAACGCCTGGTGGAAGAACACGGCCGCAAATGCATGTTGATTGCAGGCGACGTCGGCCAGGAAGAGTTCTGTCGAAAGGCCATCGCGAAAACCATCAAGGAGTTCGCCAGGATCGACATCCTGGTAAACAACGCGGCCGAACAACATCCGCAGGAGTCAATTGAGAAAATTACTGAAGAACAGCTCGAACGTACGTTTCGCACGAACATCTTTTCGTTCTTTTTCATGACGAAAGCGGCGCTGAAGCATTTGAAGAAAGGCGCCGCAATTATCAATACAACTTCGGTAACCGCCTACAAAGGCAATCCCCAACTACTTGATTATTCTTCGACCAAAGGTGCTATTACAACGTTCACGCGCTCTCTCTCACAAGCTCTGGCTGACAAAGCTATTCGTGTAAATGGTGTCGCGCCGGGTCCCATCTGGACACCTCTCATTCCTGCCTCCTTTCCTTCAAAAGATGTCGAGACGTTTGGCTCAGACGTCCCACTCGGCCGACCCGGCCAGCCGGAGGAAATCGCGCCGAACTACGTGTTCCTCGCATCTGATGATTCCTCCTACATGACGGGGCAGATTCTGCATCCAAACGGCGGTACTGTAGTAAATGGCTAACAAGTGCTAACCAATCCCGCGTTCCGCGGACTGAAAATCATACTACGAAAAAATATGACAACTGGAAAACAACGAGCCGCCGCGAGGCGGAATATCAAGAAGGCGGCTAGAACTGCGCGCCGGAAGAGAACAGTTGCGCACCTACCTAAAAAGACCCGCACTGCTCTCGGCAAAGAAGGCGCTAAGGCTGCACGAAGGAAACGAGGCAGCTCGAAATAAGAATAAGTGTTCGGGCGGTGCTGCCGCGATGTCCTTTTGTGAGACTACTGGCACTGCCTTATCTTCGGCCGCCTTTTCTTCCGCCTTTGCGCGAACTCGACTTGCTTCGCTTTTTCCCGCGACCTCCTCCGCCTTTTTTACGACCGCCCTTGTCCGACTTATTCATGGTCGCCCATGCTCGGCGTTCCGCTTCTTTGCTGCTTACTCCGCGTTTCTTATAGCCTCTTTCAATCTTCGATGCCTTTCGTTTTTGCTTCGATGTGTATTTTTTCTTGCTTCCTCGTGCCATGGATTACCTCCGGGTTAAGTTTCCGGATATAACAACGCGTTTCGTGCGTGGCTTGGACCTACTTTTGTCCTCTGAAGTTGATACACGCGTCCTGGTTTCGCTCGGCGATAAAACGTTATATGAATACATTCTCACAATCTATCGGAGCGTTACTTGGTCTCGGAGTCGAACCAAAAGAGCTAACATTCCTCCAGGTTTCACTGCGCGGGGTCATTGTCTTCATCGTTACCCTTGTGATGGTTCGACTTAGCAGCAAACGGTCCCTTGCGGAAAAGACAGCTTTCGATGCTGCCCTAATCGTCATCATCGCTTCAGTTTTGGCGCGTGCCATTAATGGTTCAGCCCCTTTTTTCCCAACCCTGGGCATTGGGTTCATCCTTGTGTTACTTCATCGGCTTCTCGGCCTCACCGCATATTATTCACATGGTTTTGGAATTTTGATTAAAGGAAAAGCTGCGGTGCTCGTCGAGAATGGCCGGCTGCAACGCAGGAATATGCGTCTAAATCAGATTTCTGAACACGATCTCGAAGAAGACATGCGGCTCGACGCTGCAACCGAAGATCTATCGAAAATTAAGATTGGACGTATCGAACGCAGCGGTGACATCAGCTTTATCAAGGCTGAATAACGTCAAGCTCCTTGTCGTTTGTGATGGCTGAGGTCTCAAAAATTCAGGATTACGCGATAATTGGAAATGGCCGATCGGCCGCGCTTATCTCCAAGAACGGCTCGCTCGATTGGCTTTGTTGGCCGCGATTTGATAGCGCTTCGATTTTTGGCGCTCTCATCGATCCAAAAATTGGCGGCCGCTGGAGTATCTGTCCTGCAAGCGATTCGCAAATGATGCGACGTTACATCGAAAACACGAATGTCCTGGAAACGACCTTTTCCAATGGCTCAGGCAAAATTGTCCTGACCGATTTCATGCCGGTCACTTCCGAGGAAGAAAAAAAAGGAAGACTTTGGCCGGAGAACGAACTCATCAGGCTGATAAGGTGCGAAGCGGGCGAAGTGCCCGTCCTTATCGATTTTGATCCGCGTCCGAATTACGGTCGCACAACTTCATTTATTAAGGACGCAGGCAAACTCGGGTGGCGGGTTGGCGTTGGGACAGCCTTGCTCACCCTGCGTAGCAACATCGACCTTGCGGCAAACTCCAATGCCGGTTTGGTGGCAAGGCCTACGTTGAAGAGTGGCGACGCCGTTGCGTACTCTCTCACCTTCTCCGAAGAAGGCCCAGCCGTTCTGCCGCCCCTTGGCAATTTCGTTACAGAAAAACTAAGTCGCACTATAAATTGGTGGCAGCATTGGGCGGCGCGAGCCAGATACGATGGGCCCTATCGCAAGCAGGTGATTCGAAGCGCGCTGCTACTGGCCCTCTTGTCGTACGCTCCTTCTGGCGCCTTAGTCGCTGCGCCGAGTACTTCGTTACCGGAACGGATCGGTGGCGATCTTAACTGGGATTATCGCTTTTGCTGGCTGCGTGACGCTGCGCTTGCGGTCCGTGCGCTCTTCGCACTGGGTTATAACGAAGATGCGGAAGCGTTCGTGAGCTGGCTATTGCACACAACTCGTCTCACACGCCCCTGCTTACACACGCTTTACGATGTGTATGGTAATATTATTCCTCGCGAGAGAACGCTGCCGCATCTCTCAGGATACAACAGCTCGCGCCCCGTGCGCCTCGGCAATGCAGCGTCCGAACAGCTTCAACTCGACGTTTACGGCGAAGTCATTGAGGCAGTCTCACATTTCTGTTGCGACGAAGCGAAAATCGATCGCGAAACGCAGAACATGCTTCGTCGGTACGGCGATTATGTCTGTAGGCATTGGTATGAGCCTGACAATGGCATGTGGGAGTCGCGCAGGACACCTCAGCATAACACGCATTCGCGCTTGCTGTGCTGGGTTGCGCTCGATCGCTTGATCGCTTTGCAGGGATGCGGCCGGCTTAAGGGCCTGCCAATAGAAAGGCTAATGCAGACACGAGAGCGGATTCGCAGCGAAATCGAACAACGGGGTTGGAATCCAAAATTGCAGGCTTACACGCAGGTTCTGGGCGGGGACAGTCTCGACGCGAATGTCCTATTGCTTGCGCTTTATGGCTTCGAAGACGCGACCTCGGAACGCATGCGCAAAACCCACCAGCAGTTGCGTGAGAAATTATCTCCGAAGTTCGGGTTAATGTATCGCAACGCCCGACGCGAAACGAAAGGCGAAGGGGCGATGACAATTTGTAGCTTTTTAGAAGCGAACTTTCTTGCACGCAGTGGAAATCTGGAAGAAGCGAGCCGCGTCTTTCAAACAGTACTCGGCTACGCGAACGACGTCGATCTATTCGCGGAGGAAATCGATCCTGAAACGGGTGACGCGCTGGGAAATTTTCCGCAAGCTCTTACTCACCTGGCGCTGATCAACGCCGCGCTCTCGTTGCGCAACACGACATAGCATGTGCATCCACTTTTTTTGGTAGTGACTGATTCCGCCTCTCCCTTTGAGAAACAGAGGTCAAGAACCCCGCAGATGTCGAGTTGGACGCTGAAAATCATCGGCACAGAGCAAAATGTCTGTTCAGCGTATGGACACCAATTATGTTCCTAACGAGTCATGAATTGGGAAAGCTGGTTATTGTGGGGTTTTGTTAGCACAGTTGTGCTCGAGTGTATTCTGGCCGGTAGTCAGGGCCTCGGAGTAACCAGGATGAGTGTGCCTTATCTGCTCGGCACCATGTTCACACCCAACCGCGATCGCGCAAAATTGATTGGGATTTTTTTTCATTTTCTGAACGGTTGGATTTTTTCGCTCATTTACGTCGCCCTATTTCAATCGCTGGGTAGAGCAACCTGGTGGCTCGGAGGATTATTTGGGCTTGTACAGGCGGTTTTCGTGCTGGCGGTTCTGCTCCCTGTTATGCCCGCATTACACCCGCGCGTCGCCAACGAACAGTACGGCCCGACCGTCGAACGACAGCTGGAACCCCCTGGGTTCATGGGATTGCACTACGGCATCCGCACGCCCATCTCGGTCCTGATCGCACACATTATCTTCGGCATAATTCTCGGCGCCTTTTACGTCGTGAAATGATGGTTGCCGGAGCAAAAACGGATTCGACTCTGATGACTCAGGAAGCCTTAGCGCCCAAGATTCATGTGATTCGCAACGAACGTCGCTTTCCTTCGGACTTTTCGTTTATGCTTACTCCCAAGGAATTTGTCGATTTGATATTCCAAATTGGGAACATCAAGACGTCGAGGCGGGCGGCGCAAATTGCCACGGGTTTCCCACCGACGGAAAAGCCGAGACGTCGAATCGGATTTCATATCAAAGAAAATAATAACTAACGGCGGCTCCGACGATCATTTGTTCTTCAAGAACGCCAAAAGACCTGAAATAGCGAGCGCCGCCACTCCCATAGCGATCAAGGTGCGATGCTCGCTTGTCCATAATTGCGGACTGCACTCTTTGGCGCGCGCGTCGAAGGCACCGTGCGCGCCGTGATCGCCGGGCACCGGTTGCCATAAGTTGTGCACGCGATCCGGATCTTCAGGTCCGTCATATTGCTGTGAATCGTATCCAGTATCTGCCAAGTAACGATCGAGAAGACCCGGAGCGAATTTGTTTCCCACGATCACGGCGACCGATGGCGCGCCTACGTAGAATTCACGCCGCGGTTGATGCGCTGCGAAATAAATTGCTTCCGCTGCGACTTCTGGTTGAAAGATTGGCGGCACCGGTTGCGCACGGCGTGGGAGACGGCTTTTTACCCAACCGAATTGCGGTGTGTTTAAAGCGGACAATTGCACCATCGTCAGCCGCACATTGCTCTTGTCGTGGAGTAGCTCGCATCGGAGCGAATCGCAAAAGCCCTGTATTGCATGCTTAGCCGCGCAATAGGCCGCTTGCAACGGAATACCGCGATACGCCAGCGCGCTGCCGATTTGCACAATCACCCCGCGATTGCGCGGCAACATCCGCTTTAATGCAGCGAGCGTCCCATAAACGCAACCAAGATAAGTCACTTCAGTCACGCGCCGAAATTCCTCGGGCGTCATCTCCTTGACTGGCGAAAAGACCGAAGCCATTGCGTTGTTGATCCAAATATCGATCTCACCCAAATCGGCTTCGATCTGTGCGGCCGCCGCTTCCACGCGATCGGCATTCCCAATGTCCATGGGAAAGACGAGCGCTTTGCCTCCTAGTTCTTCGACTTCTCTTTGCGCGCCTTTCAGGCCATCAACGCCGCGTGCGATCAAACCAATCCGGGCACCATGCTTCGCAAATTTTCGAACTGTAGCGCGCCCGACTCCCGCGGACGCGCCCGTGATGACAACCACTTTATGCCCCTGATTCATCTTTTTCGGCTCGCTTTGTGTAGCCCGCTCAATGCGACAAGCCCCAGCACTGCGAGGGCGAAAACTGAAAACACCTTCGTTGCAGACCAGACTGGAGCCGGCTGAGTGATGTATTTTTGCTCCGGCAAATTTCCTGACGGCCCTCGTGGTCCCTCATCGATGGCCATTTTTATGACCTGCGCAAAATGCAAAGGCACGCGATCGCTCATTTGGCGCACCTGCTCGCGGCAACTAAATCCATCCGCAACAATCAACGCGTCGCGCGAGGCTTCGCGAACATTTGGCAGCAGAACCCGCTCTGCACAAGCCAGAGAGACATCGAGATGTTTCTTCTCAAAGCCAAACGCGCCTGCCATGCCGCAACAGCCGGTGTCCGGGCATTTGAGCTCCAATCCCATTTTTTTCAGCAATGCTTTCTCGCAGTCGAAATTCAACACGGCTTTCTCATGGCAATGGCCGTGCACGACTGCCGTCCGCTGAAGTTTTGGCAGTTCATAGTGCGGCGCGTGTTTCTGCAAAAATTCCGCGAGTGTGAACGTTTGTTTGCGAAGCCGGCGAGCATTTTGATCTTGTGGAAACAGCTCGACCAATTCGTCTCGGAAAACGGCTGTGCAGCTTGGCTCAAGTCCGACCATAGGCGTTCCCGCCTCAATTTCCGCTTTCAACTCACGCAAAATCTGCCCAAGCCAGCGCCTAGCTGTGTCCAGCATTCCGTAATCATATAGAGGCCGGCCGCAGCAAAGATCGATACCAGGAACCGTGACGTGGAAGCCGGCGTCCTCAAGGACTTCCACCGCCGCTTTCGCCGTCTCGGGGTGAAAGAAATTATTGAAGGTGTCCGCCCAGAGAATGACGCGTCCATTTTTGACCGGGGCACCCGGCCGTCGCCTGTTGCGTGTAAACCACTGTTTAAACGTTTCACCTGCAAAGGCCGGAATGTCGCGCTGCGGTGCAACCCCGATCAATTTCTTGACCAAGTTGTTCACGATCGGCGCGCGATTGAAAAAATTGACGAAGCCGGGCGCGATCGCCGCAAGTTGGGCCCAGATATGAATCAATCCAAAAACGTAATTGTGAATGGGTCGAAATCGGCCGTGATGATAATGGGATAGGAACTCAGCTTTGTATGTGGCCATGTCGACATTTACCGGGCAGTCGGCTTTGCAACCTTTGCAAGCGAGACAGAGATCGAGGGCTTCATGCACGTGCTCGTCGCGCCAGCCTTTTTGGTTCAGCTCGGCGCCGTTGAGCATTTCCCATAGCAAACGGGCCCGGCCGCGCGTCGAATGCATTTCTTCGCGCGTTACCATGTAACTCGGACACATCGTTCCACCCTCATGACGGCGGCATTTGCCAACACCGACGCAGCGTTCGAGCGCATAGGAAAAACTGCCTTTGTCCTTGGGGTACTCGAAATAAGTACCCATTTGCGGCGGATCGTATTTTTCTCCATAACGCAGATTCTGATCGCGATGGTACGGCAGAACCACTTTGCCCGGATTCATTTTCCAATCCGGATCCCAGATTTGTTTAAACTCAGCAAAAGCGCGGACCAATTCTTCGCCAAACATTTTCGGCAACAATTCGCCGCGCGATTGACCATCGCCGTGTTCCCCTGAAAGCGACCCCCCATAGCGTTTAATCAACTCGGCCGCGTCGTCAGTAAAGCGCAGATAGGTTTGAATTCCCTCGTGCGTCTTCAGACCGAAATCGATCCGTGTGTGAACGAGACCCTGCCCAAAATGCCCGTACAACGTGCAGAGGTAACCATGCTTGTTCAGCAACGCGCGAAAATCGCGCAGATAATTCCCGATATCATTTGGCGATACGGCTGAGTCTTCCCAGCCTTCCCAAGTGTCCGGCTGGTTTGGGACGCGCGCAGATGCGCCCAATCCGGCATCGCGAATTTCCCAAACCACGGCTTCATGCGCCGGATCGTCCACCAAGCGCATGGCGGGCGGACTCGACTGCGCTTTTAGTTCTGCCATTAATTTTTTGGCAGGTGCGTCTGCTTCTTCCGTTGTATTCCCGCCAAATTCGACGAGCAACCAGCCTTTGCCTTCGGGCAAAATTTCCAAGTCGCGCGGATGAATGTGTTTGACCTTCATCGCATCGATTAACACAGCGTCAATTCCTTCAAGTCCAACTGGTTTGTACTTCCGAATCTCCGGGACGTGATCGCCTGCGTGGTAAATGTCGGGATAACCCAGGACCAGCAGAGAGCGCACCGGTGGGTTTACAATCAACTCCAGCGTCGCTTCGAGAACGAGAGCGCAGGTGCCTTCCGTTCCCACCAGCGCGCGCGCGACATTGAATCCGTTTTCGGGAAGCAAATCGTCGAGATTGTAACCGGAAACCCGACGCGGAATTTTCGGGTAACGTTGCCTAACGAGTTCCCCATACTGATCGCGCAATCCGCGCAGTTGGCGATATATTTCTCCGCGCCGCCCGCCTCCTTGGATGATCTGTTCGAGTTCCAGGGGGCTGGTTTTTCCGACGCGCAGAATGGTCCCGTCGTACAGCAGCACTTCGAGCTCGCGCACATTGTCGGAACTGCGCGCGCCACCACCATGAAATTCGGCCATGACGGAATGCACGCCGCAGGAATTATTGCCGAGCATGCCGCCGATCGCGCAATGGTTGTGGGTCGCCGGGTCCGGCCCAAAAATTAGTCCGTGCTTCTTCACGGCGTGATTCATTTCATCCAGAACGATGCCGGGTTGCACACGGACCAGTTTTTGCTCGACGTCGAGTTCGAGAATCCGGTTGTAGTATTTTGTGAAATCGATGATGACTGCGACGTTACAGCATTGTCCCGCTAAGCTGGTGCCACCGCCGCGTCCAGTAATTGGCGCACCGTATCGTCGACAACTAGCCACCGTTGCGATTACGTCGCTGCGATCGCGCGGAATCACTACTCCGATGGGAATTTGCCGATAATTCGAGCTATCAGTCGAATAGAGTGCACGATCGCCGTCGCTGAAACGAACCTCGCCACGCAGATTCCTTCGTAGCTCACTCTCCAGTGCGCCAACATCAACGTCTGCTCGCATGTGCATGCCCCTCAGCCCTTTTTTTGTTCTTAGCTCCCTTCCTTGGCGACGTGATAGGCCCGATGCAGAAAATCTGACATCGCTACACTCGCAAGAATCGCGGCAAACAAGCGTGTCATTTTAGGTGAAAATACGAAACTGAGCGCCAGCGCCGCCGCGCACCATGGGCCCGGGCAGTACGGGCATGAGATTAGGTTTCCGATTCCGCGCTGGATTCCGTGCCCGCGAGATTCTTCCTCTACTTCGCCGGCGCTCGCGAGATAAAACGCCATCAACGATGCGTATTCAGCCAGTAATTGCTCGTCGCATTCTTCTTTTTCTTCCGTCCGTTCGCCGTACTTCTCGATTGAAAAATCGGACTCGGCCTGATGACATCGTGTTCGCTCCACATAGTTAGATCGCAACCTTCTGCGCATCCGCGCGTTTCAGAGTGAGACCTAATCCCGGACGATCCAGTCCCGGACGCAACGTGCCGGCGACTGGCCTGACAACACCGTCGAAAATCATTCGTTCAATGCGGACGTGATCATGAAAATATTCGGCATGCCGGAAAGACGGACTAGTGCAACCGATGTGAACGTGCAACGCAGGCGCGCAATGTGAGGAGACCGGAATGTGATGCGCATCGCACAGCGCCGCCACTTGCAGAAAACCTGTAAACCCGCAGCACCGTGTCGCATCGGCTTGCAATACATCTACCGATCCTGCGCCGAGCATTCGCCGGAAATAATCGATGTCATAGCCGTACTCGCCAGCCGCGACTTCCATCCCGCCGGGCAACTCATCCCGAATGAGGCGCAAGCCTTCCAAGTCATCCGATGAGACCGGTTCTTCAAACCACCTGACGCCAAATTCTTCGAACGCACGCGCCTGGGCAAGCGCTTCCTTGCGGGAGTATGCGCCATTTGCGTCAACAAAAAGATCGACATCTTCACCGATCGCTTTTCGCGCAGATGCGACACGTTGCCTGTCGCTCTTTGCGTCGCGACCGATTTTCATTTTTACCCGAGGAATCCCCTGCTCTACCCAACCATGAAGCTGCGTCTCCAATTGTTCGTTCGAGTAATTCGTGAACCCGCCACTACCGTAAATCGGTAATTCATTGCGGACTTGACCCAACAACGTCACAAGAGGCACATCGAACAAGCGTGCTTTCAAATCCCAAAGCGCTGTGTCGACAGCCGAAATCGCCATCGCACAAATACCGGGTCGGCCGAGGTTGCGAATGGAATGCATCATCGCCAACCACGCACCCTGCACAGACATCGCATCGTGACCAATGACGATTTGTTTCAACTTATCCGCGACTAATTTCGCCGTTGCTGTGTCGGCGTATGTGTAACCAAGCCCATGTTTGCCGCCGCCTGTCACATCCACAATTACGATGGTCGTACTGTCCCATTCGTAGGTCCCATCCGCCTCTGGTGACTCTGTCGGAATGGTGTATGCGGAAACGTTGAGATCATCGATCAGCACCGTGTCGCGCATCTTCATCCGGAATTCGGCGCGCCCGACGGTCGTGCCCTACCAGTTCTGCGCCGAACGGGCAGTCATTTCTTATGCGGTAGGATGCCGTCGATGGCGTCCTTAAAAGTTTGTTTGATCATGTGGCCCAGACGCGGCTCACCCTTGATCATGGATTCGGTGAATTTTTTCGCCTGCTCAAAAGTGATGTGGGGCGGCAGCGTTGGAACCTCTGGATCGGTGATCGCTTCGAGGATAACCGGTCGCGTTGCGCTGAGGGCCTGCTCCCACGCAGGCGCGATTTGTTCGGGTTTATCGACGCGAATTCCTGTGAGACCCAGCATCTCGGCGTAACGCGCGAACTCGAACGACGGCACGTTTTGCGAGCATTCGTATTTCGGATCGCCGGCCATCACACGCTGCTCCCAGGTAACCTGATTCAGGTCGCGATTGGCCAGAACCATGATGATCAATCGCGGGTCGCTCCATTCTTTCCAATAATTTGCAATGGTGACGATCTCATTGATTCCGTTCATCAACATCGCGCCATCGCCAACAGTGGCGATCACGACACGATCAGGAAAAGCAAACTTGGCAGCAATGGCGTAAGGCACGCCAGGTCCCATGGTAGCCAGATTGCCTGAAAGCGACGCCATCATGCCCCGGCGCACTTTCAAATCCCGCGCGAACCAGTTCGCAGCAGAGCCCGAGTCGGCAACGATAATGCAATTGTCCGGCAGCCGCCGCGACAATTCCCAAAAGACGCGTTGTGGATTGATCGGCTTCGCCTCGTTCATCGCGCGTGCCTCCAAAACTTTCCACCACTCAGCAACGTTCTCCTCGATGCGTTTTCGCCATTGCCGATCTTGTTTGCGTTCCAATAACGGAGCCAAAGCCCGCAATGTCTCCGCACTATCACCGACAAGATTGACCTCCATCGGATAACGCACACTCACTAGTTTCGCGTCGATATCGATCTGCACGCCTCGCGCCTGCCCTTCCTTCGGCAGAAATTCTGAGTACGGGAAACTGGAGCCGACCACGAGCAGCGTGTCGCATTCTTCCATCATGTCCCAGCTCGGCTTGGAGCCAAGAAGTCCAATTGGACCTGTGCAGAAAGGCAGATCGTCGGGAATCACCGCCTTGCCCAACAGCGCCTTCGCGACGCCGGCACCAAGAACGTCCGCGATCTCGATCACTTCATCGGTCGCTTGCAGCGCCCCTGCGCCCACGAGCATCGCTACTCTTTGCCCGGCATTAAGAACCTCTGCTGCGCGACGAAGGTCGACATCCTTTGGCACAACCCGCGGTGAAGAGTACCCGACACCCGAATGGATTGTGCCATGCTTGCGCGGTGGCGTTTCCACAGCAGGCATCTCCTGGACGTCGTTCGGAATGATAACGCAGGTGACGGTGCGCTCTGCTTTCGCGATTCGAATCGCCCGGTCAACCAAATGGCGAATCGCAGCGGGCGTAGACGCCATGTGCACGTACTCGTGCGCAACGTCCTTGAAAAGCGTGACAAGATCGACTTCCTGCTGATAATCGCCGCCGATCGCTGCGCGTGCCTGTTGACCTACGATCGCGACGACTGATGCGTGATCCATTTTCGCATCGTAAAGTCCATTGAGGAGGTGAATGGCGCCGGGACCGGACGTAGCGAGACAAATTCCAACTTCGCCGGTGAACTTCGCGTGGGCGCACGCCATGAACGCCGCCATCTCTTCGTGGCGCACTTGAATGTACTCAACCGCGCCGTTGGCGCGATCGAGAGCGCCCATGATCCCGTTAATACCATCGCCGGGATAACCGTAGATACGTTTCAGTCCCCACTCGTTTATCCGCCTGATTAGAAAGTCACTCGTAGTTTGAGTCGTCATGATCGCCGCCAAGCGTTTCTCGACCTCCATTGTTTAATTCGCATGTCGAAGCCTAATCGCATGGGAAAGCTATCGTAGTAAGCAGCGCGTTCTCGGCCTGACGCGAATCCAGTCGCGTGTGTTGCACCACAATGGGCACATCCGACTCAATCGAATACGGCGTATCGGGCGGGATCTTTTCCGGTTCCTCAAAATTATTGAAGCGCAGATGCTTGGTACGCAGGGCGGGAACCGTGAATTTGTAGGGACCAACCGGATCACGATCTTCAAAAAAGATTGTGATCGAGACGTGCGCGTCGGTCGACGAAGCGTTGAGAATGCAGCAGGCTTCGTGACTCGTCATGTCAGGCGCGGGGCCGTGACTCTTCCCCGGGATATAACCCTCAGAGATTGCCCACCTTCTTCGCCTAATTGATTCCATAGCGACGAGAGCCTCACAAACAGATCGATGTGCGACATCGAAATGGATTGCCTCGCCTGGCCGGTGGGAGTGCGGCTTAATCCCCGCGCGCGGCTCCGGGATGTTCAGCGGCTCATGATCTTTTATGACAACAAAAATACGGCCGCACCGACAAGTCCCCAGCAAGCTTGGATGGCAAAACCCAGCGAAGCGGTAAAAGCAGCAAGTGCTGGCGGCACATGCGCGAGATTACCAAGCAGTTCCTGAAAAAGAGTCTCGCGCACGCCGACACCTCCAAGCGAGATGGGCACAGAGATAATCGTATCTACGAGCGGCATGATGGACAAAATGTCAGCAAGACTGGCGGCCTGACCTGTGGACGCGCGCAGTGATTCGCCTGCGCAATAGAAGGTTGTGTAGTATGCGACATGGGCAATAACCGTGATGGGAAAAATAAATGCCATCGCCACGAGGTGCGTGCGATAGCACAGCAGCGCTTCACCGGATTTGACAATCGCCTTTCGAAATGGCGTCCGTTTCGGTAGCTGGTCCAATAGGCCTGAATTCACCAGCCAGAAGAGTACGACAATGAACCCAAGGCTGGCGCTGAGCAAAATGAATGCAAGGAATGCGATTTGACTAGATGAGCTGGTGCGAGTTAGCCACCTGAAACGCAGGCAGAAACTCACACTCGCGAGAAATGCGACTGTCAGCAGCCCAAACAGACGATCCATGGCAACAGAAAGAGCCGCGCCGACCTTTCTTCGCGGCGCCTGTTTGAATATGAAATACAGTCTCATGGCGTCGCCTCCAACTCCACCAGGCAGAAACTGATTGAAGAAAAGACCGATGATCACAATCGCACCAGCCCGTAACCAGCTGATACGGATGCCTTGGATGCGTAAAAGAATTTGCCAGCGCACTGTCGCCAGCACTTCAACCACGCTGTAACAAACCCAGCCGACTAACACCCAGCTCAGGCTCGCCTGACGCAATGCCTCGGCGATTTGCGCTCGTCTTTGCGGATCGTGAAAGACATACCAGAGTCCAGCGGCAGTGACAAACAACTGAAGTAACATGATGCCGATCCGTTTCATGCCGAGATGTTTCGCAACGAAAGGTAATCGAAGGCCGAGCGCCCAATTAGCTCGACCTTTTCAATATGCCGGTTGAACACGATGCGGTCATAGTCGGCTCGGGTCCGAATGGTCTTGCGGCCGCGATCACCCTCGCGCGCGCGGGATGTTCAGTTCTTGTTTGCGAAGCGAACGCGACAATTGGCGGGGGAGCGCGCTCGGCGGAACTAACGCTGCCAGGCTTTTTGCATGATGTTTGCTCGGCAGTGCATCCACTCGCGGCAGGTTCTCCATTTTTCACGACTCTTCCGCTTGAGCGATCTGGTCTTACATGGATTCAACCTGAAATTCCATTGGCGCATCCGCTTGATGACGGCTCGGCGGCGTGCCTTCACCAAGATATCGATCGTACGGCCGAACAACTTGCCGGCGACTCGCGCGCTTATCGGCGGTTAATGAAGCCGTTCGTTCCTCATTGGGAAAATTTGGCGAACGAATTTCTGCAGCCGATGCTCCATCTGCCGCGACACCCGCTGATATTGGCGCACTTCGGGATTTTGGGACTTTGCCCGACAACGTTGCTGGCGAAGTTCTTGTTTAAAAACGAACCAGCCCGCGCGCTTTTCGCTGGAATCGCTGCGCATTCATTTCTTCCTTTGGAAGCGCCGGTCTCCTCCGCGTTTGGTTTGGTGCTCGGGCTTGCTGGGCACGTTGTCGGCTGGCCGATCCCTCGCGGCGGTTCGCAGCAAATTACAAACGCGCTCGCTGCTTATCTTCGTCAGATCGGCGGCAAAATCGAGACTGAACACAGGGTCGATGATCTAAACGGATTGCCAAAATCGCGCGCCGTGATTCTGGATATTTCTGTCTGGCAATTCTTGCGGATCGGTGGCCACCAAATGCCGCCACGCTACCGCCGGCGATTGGAAGCGTTTCGGCACGCACCTGGAATTTTCAAAATCGATTACGCCCTAAGTGAGCCGGTTCCGTGGAAAGCGGAAGCTTGCCGCCACGCCGGCACGATTCATCTCGGTGGCACGATCGATGAAATTGCAGCGGCGGAAAGCGACGTGTCGCAAGGGAAGATTCCGGAGCGACCATTTGTACTCGTCGCGCAACAGAGTTTGTTTGACGAAACTCGAGCTCCAGCCGAACAACATACGCTCTGGGTCTACTGCCACGTTCCATTCAACTGCAGCGTTGATGTGTCGGATCGAATTGAAGCCCAAATCGAGCGATTCGCTCCGGGTTTTCGCGATTGTGTTCTCGCTCGTCACAAGATGAACGCGGCCGCGCTTGAGAAATCGAACTCTAATTTAACCGGCGGCGACATCAACGGCGGCGCAGCGAATCTGGCACAGTTGATTGCCCGGCCGATTTTCAGTCCCAGGCCTTACCGCACTCCGCTTGAGGGCGTTTACCTATGCTCGGCTTCGACTCCACCCGGAGGTGGCGTTCACGGGATGTGCGGGCATCACGCAGCCCGCGCAGCATTGCGTGAGGTCTTCAGTGTCAAATACCCTCGCTAACGGCAATGCATCTTCCGTGGCGGTTTTGCACGAACATTTCTTTACGCGCAAACCACTGTTCGTTTTCGAACCGTACTTTGATAGCTATTCATCAAAAAAAAAGGGGAGAAAACCATGAAGACAAAAAGGCTAATTGCCGCAATAACCGTCAGTGCCGGCCTGATCCTCGGACCGGCCGCGTTGGCGCAAGAAGAGACTCCCGTTGACATGAAGGACCTGCCATCGCCGGCGCAAACCACTATCAAGGAAAAAGCCGGGAACGATCAGATTCTTCGGGTCGCAAAGGAGACTCGCAAAGGCAAGGAATGCTATGACGCGGTCGTGAACAAGAACGGGAAAGAAGTGGCTATCCGAGTGGATTCCAACGGTAAGTTCATGGGCACTCATCCGGAGAAGACTGAGCAGAAGGCAAAGACCAAGGGATACTGATCAGTGCAAATCGGGTCGGTATTGCCTGCCCTAGGCGGGTCGACTTTTCCCGGTAGCGGACTAATGGATCCAGTCGCCTGTTCGAGAAATCGTACAGGCGCGAAGGGACGGTCTACGTTCGAACTCGTAAGTAATCGGGTTGCGATATACGACCGGCCAGCCTTTGAGAGCCGTCAAGTAAGTTGATGGGAGATCCACGAAACGTCGCGCACGCCAAGAAAGTCAGCCAGGAGAAGCATCATAAGGAAAAGCATGCTCCTCCAAAGGCTGGCCCTGCTCCGACAGGGCGCAAGACCGCCCAAACCGAAACGAAGCCTGCCGCCAAGAGCACTGCGCCGCAGGCGGAAGTTCCGCAGCCAACTCAACCAGCAGAGCCGACGCAACTGGAGAAATCGCTTGTAGTCCTCTCCAAACTTAAGGAGCTGGAGTTTCATTCACGTGCGAATATCGAAAAGCTAGCTGAACTCAGTTTGACCATTGAGGAGGAGCTCAAGCAAAAGGCGTTCGCTGAGGCGATCGGCGCCGTTTATTCCGCGCAGGACGCATTTCAATCCAAGATCTTGAAGCTGATTGAAGACTACGAATCGGAGTGTGCGCGTTTGTCCGGCTCCGCCTGACGCGCACTGCTGATCCAGAAGACTTCGATTCTTTCGCGCAATCTTTTTGCGCGCCAATGGGCACTCAGTTTCGAACAATCCTTAAACCTGACAGTCAAAACTTAACAGACATGAAAACGAAAAACCTATTCGCAGTAGCAGTGATCAGCGCCGGTCTCGCATTCGGCGTGACCACACAAGCGAAGGAAGAAAAGCACGAAGAACAAACTATCAACACTGCTGAAGTCCCTGCCGCTGTGCAGCAGGCTGCGCAGGCGGAAGCCAAAGGCGGAACGATTGTTCGCTGGGAGAAAGAGGGGGCCAACTTTGAAGCGGTGATCGACAAGAACGGCAAGCAAATTGGCGTCGAAATGAATGCTAACGGCAAAGTGCTGAGCAAACACAACGAAGCTAAAGAGCACAAAGAAAAAGGCGAGAAGTACTAATCATGGGTGGATCGCGTTGTCTTAAACGCGATTTGGGGTGGAAGCGCGGCGAAGATGGTTGTCTTTGACATCGTCTTCGCCGCCTTCGCGCCTCTAGGCGACTGTAGCTGGGATTGCTGAGCCCGGCCGTTGTGAAAGGAATATATGCTCGCTGCCGTGTGCAGTTTTCAAGCCAACCCGCGAATACTCGAGTAGATTATTCCACCAAGCATTGCTCCAATAGCGACGAAAGCAACGTCGCGCTTTAGCAAAGCGATCAGAAGAAAGGAAATCACCGCGATACCGACAGTGGGCCAGTCGACAAGTGCCTCGGGAATTAGATCCAGCGATACGACGGCGATGACGCCCACAACTGCGGCACTGACCCCGGCAAGAAATGCCTGAATCTTCCGATTCTCGCGAACTTTTTCGATATAATGCACACCGACAATCACGAAAATGAATGACGGCAGGAAAACGAAGAACGTGGCCAGGACTGCTCCACTAATCCCGCTCGCGATATATCCAACGAACGTGGTAAACAACATGAACGGGCCGGGCGTTGCGACGCTAAGGGCGACACCGTCCAGCAACTGGCCGTCGGAAAGCCAATGATATTCTGCAACTGCGCCGCGCTGCACGAAAACAAGCGACGCATAGGCGCCGCCAAAACTCAGTAGCCCTGTTTTGAGAAACAGCCACGCAACTTGAAATAATCGCGAATCGCCAAAAGGAAGTAGGAGGCCAATTCCGCCGATCGTTGCCGGTAACGTCGGCGCAGTTTTTCTAAGCAGCGGCCAGCCTTGATCAACGATTAGGTTCAAAACGCCGGCTATTAAAAGAATCAGCAGGAAGTTAATTCCGGCGAATCGCATTCCTACGAATGCGCCTATGAGCAGGACTGCCAGAAAAAAATTCCGAATGGCAGCACCACCGAGTTTGATGATGCCAGCGGCGATGATGCCCAGCACCGCGGGTTTGAGCACGTAAAGGGCATTACTGACCTGGGGCAGTTGTCCATACTTCACGTAAAGCCAGCTCAGTATGATCATCACGACTGCGCCTGGCAGAATGAAAGTCAGACCAGCTAGGATACCGCCCCAGATTTTTCGTTTCAAATAACCGACGTAAATGGCCAGCTGGAGAGCCTCAGGTCCGGGAAGCATGTGGCAGAACGCCATAATCTTCACAAAGCGGTCCTTGGTTAACCACCGGCGCTTTTCTACCATGTGATTAAACATCATGGTGATCTGCGCCACTGGTCCGCCGATATTGACAAAGCCGAGAAAAAGAAAATAGAGAAACACTTCGCGCCACGACGGCATCTGATGATCTGCGGCGGAGTTATTTTGCTCTGGCTCCTTCGTTATCATCGCCGCTGCAGAAAAGAATAGAGCGCATCAAAGCAGTCGAAGCCGCGACGCAAGATCTCGTCGTCGGTCACTCCCTCTTTCGCCCAGCCCTTGAGCACTCGATCAATCCCGATGCATTCCGGGCGCTGAAACTTCGCGTCTTCCAAATCCGCATCGTGAATCATTTCCGCAATCTTTTTGACCGCCTTGTCCTCGATACCAAAACGACGCGTTAACGTTTCGAACGTGCAGTAATCCCCGTGATGGGAGAACTCAACGTCCACCATATCGAATGGAATAATTTCGCGATTTGAAGGAACTGCCGCAGCGAAAACAAACTTCCCTCGCGGGTCGATGAATCGTCGAATCAACCACGCCGATCCAACCCGGTCGATTTCAGGGCGCGGCCGTGTTAACCAGGTCCTGTCTACGTAATTTTTCGTATCGAGTCGTGGGAGCGTTTTCTTCGGCGAACCCTCCGCGCGACGCAGAAGCATCTGCACATCCTGTCCCCGCGGGCTCTGAAAAAAATCAATCTCCCGAACGTCGCGAAACTGCCGCGTGAGGCGTTCTAATTCTGCCGCTTTTGTCTCAGGATCAACCTTTTTCCCGCGGACGAGGAAGCCCTGCAGCGCCTTTTTTATTGCACCATATTCTTCATCGCGGGCGCGATTAAAAAGCGCAATTAACTTCTCATTCGATAATCCCTCGATTTCTTGGGCGCGCACGAGAGTAGCATCCCCGCCAAAATCTCGAATCTGCTGCGTCAACCATTGGAAATGTTCGTACTGCGGCGGATTATCCGGCAGCAGATACGTGGATGTTTTAATCTGGACAGCCCCGATTCTCTTTAACCTGCGCCAGACGGCCACTCGCTCGGTCTTTTGCCGAGTCGGAAGGCTGTAGAGAAGGAGAAGCCAGGAGGTTGCGCCCATGCGATCAATGCCTAGAATGAAATACGTATAACACGTCGTCCTTGGTCTTACATCCAGCTTCCCGAATCTGTGCGAGTTACTATCACGATTATGAAACAAATTCTTACTACCGCGATAATCTTTGGCGCGTTCATTTACGCATCGGTGGCAGCCGATCTCAATACAGCACGCATCGACGAATTAACCGGGCTTAAGGGAAAAATGAACGAAAAGGAAGGTGTTTATAAAGTTACTTTTCCGCGGGGTGACGTGAAGGTTGTTGTCGACGGATGGAGCATGCCGTCGTTTATGGGTCTTGGCACCTGGGCTGCATTCACTGCCACAAAAGACGGCGCAATGGTGATGGGCGACACCGTTCTGTTTGAAGATGAAGTCAACGCCGCCATGTCCGCTGCGCTCGACAACGGCCTCAGCGTTACTGCACTGCATAATCATTTCTTCTTCGATCGGCCCAAAGTCTTCTTTATGCATATCGAAGGCGAAGGCCCGCTCGAGAAATTAGCCAGCGCGGTTAAGAAAGTTTACGACACGACGAAGGCAATCCGCAGTCCAGATCCAAAACCGGCAGAATCGTTCTCGGTCGTTGGACAAACATCGTTACCAGACAAAAGTTCGATCACTGCTGCCTTTCTTAACGAGATCTTTGGTGTACAGGGTGAAGGCAAGGATGGAATGGTAAAATTCACAATTGGTCGCCCGGCAAAAATGCACGGCGTGACCATCGACAAGGAGATGGGCGTCAACACGTGGGCCGCGTTTGCCGGCAGCGATGACAACGCCGTTGTTGATGGAGATTTTGCAGTCACGGAAGACGAATTGCAGCCTGTCCTTAAATCGCTTCTCAAGAACAAGATTAACATCGTTGCCATACATCAGCACATGACCCACGAGGAGCCACGTATCATGTTCTTCCACTATTGGGGACGCGGTTCGGCGAAGGATTTGGCGAATGCCGTCAAAGGCGGTTTTTTAATTGGGGGATTGCTAAAGGTCACCTCTCCACTGCCGTGACCCTCAGATTTATACCGGAAATTATGGGTGAACCCTTGCGTCATGATTATGACAACAATGGCAACGGCGTTGGCTGCCGCTGAGACGGTAAACTTCGACGACATGAAAGCAGGTGCGCCGCCTCCAAGTTGGACGGCGACACAAACCGGCAGCGGCGCAGCGAAATGGTCCGTTGAGAAAGACAATTCCGCTCCAAGCAAGCCAAATGTGTTGAAGCAATCAGGTCAGGCGACTTTTCCGGTTTGCTTCAAGACGGACACGAATATCAAAAATGGATTCGTCCAAGTGAAATTCAAGCCGATTGCCGGTAAGGAAGATCAGGCGGGCGGCGTTATCTGGCGGTTGCAGGACGCTTACAACTACTACATCGCGCGCGCCAATGGCCTCGAGAACAACGTGACGATCTACCACACCATCAAAGGTAAACGCACCGAGAAGAAGCGAACCGACATGAAGGTCGTGTCCGGCCAGTGGCACACGTTACGTGTCGACTTCAACGGCAATCATTTCACAGTCATGTTTGATGGGAAAAAAGCGATCGAATGGGACGACGAGACATTTAAAGATGCCGGCAAAGTTGGCGTCTGGACCAAAGCCGACAGCGTTACAGCGTTCGACAATTTCACTTACGGGAGCAGATGAACTTCTTTCTCCTCCAGTGCATCCTTCTCATCGCCTATTGCGGTTGCATTACTGCTGCCCACGCCGAAAAGGAGGCGTTTAAACTCGAGCAAACGATACGACTGCCAGGAGTCGAAGGCCGGATCGATCATTTCGCACTCGATCCTTCGGATGAAAGATTATTCGTCTGCGCACTTGGGAACAATACCGTCGAAGTAATGGATTTGCGTAAAGGCGAGCGAATGCGCTCGATTACGGGCCTCGGTGCACCGCAAGGAGTCATTTACATCCCTGAACTGGATCGCCTCTTTGTTGCGAATGACAAAGGTGGGATTTTCAAAATCTACGATGGGAAATCGTTCCAGCAGATTAGTGAACTAAATTTCGAGGATGATGCTGACAATGTTCGTTACGATGACGCGACAAGAAAGATTTATGTCGGCTTCGGCAGCGGTGGGATCGCGGTTGTTAACGCACCCGACGGGAAGCAGATCGGTTCAATTAAACTTTCAGCTCATCCTGAAGCGTTCGAGCTGGAGAAGAACGGGAAACGAATTTTTGTAAATGTTCCCAATTCCCGCCACGTGGCAGTAATCGATCGTGAGAAAGGCGAAGTTGTCGCCACATGGAAGACAGACCTAGCATTTGGAAATTTTCCAATGGCGCTTGATGACGCGAATCATCGATTATTTATCGGATGCCGCCTGCCCCCAAAGCTTGTCGTGCTCAACACCGAAACGGGGGAGGTTGTTGCAAAAGTCGACATCTCCGGTGATCCCGACGACGTTTTCTACGATAACAAACGACGCCGCATATACGCGATCTGTGGCGCGGGTATGATCGACATCGTCGAGCAGACTGATCCGAATACCTATGCAGCCTCAAGCAAAGTCGACACAGCAGATGGCGCTCGAACTGGGCTTTTCGTTTCGGAACGCGACACCCTATTCGTAGCTGTTCCACATCGCGGATCGCAACCGGCCGAGGTCCGCGCTTACCACATCGAACAATGAGCAACAATTCCAGCTCGATTGAGCACGAAACTGATTCTATTCAGGCAGCAAAAACAAGCCGACGATCGCAAACGCAACGACAACAATTCTCTGCCGTGACGGTGCTTTGCGGAACAATAAGATGCAGGCGACGGACATGATCGCCGCGTAGTGGGTCCATGAAATGGATTACCCGTGAAAAAATCAAGGTCGACCGGGTCGCATGTCCGTGGCTGATCCAGCATTTTGTTGACCCCGCAGCTGAGTTTGTTTTCCTTCCGCACGATACTGAGTGGACACAAATCGACGACGAAATCGTCTTCGACGTTCCGAACTGCGAGCTCGGGCACCACGGCGAAGATGTTTCGTTCAATTCGATCCTGAAAAAATACAAGCTGACCGATCCAGCGCTTGTTTTACTTGGTGAAATTGTTCGCGCTGCCGACTCGCACCCGCACAATCCCCATCCAGCGGGAGAAGGGTTGCGCTGGATTGCCGGCGGCTTCAGCGCTCTAGGATTGAGCGATCATGAAATCCTTGAGCGCGAATTTGTCGTTTACGACGCGCTTTACGCAGAATGCAGACGCCGAGTCAGCCGCACTTGAATCGCTTCGGCAGGCTAGCGGATTTTTTCGGTCTTAAGCGCAATCTGGTTATCCTGCTCGTCGCCATCTTTATCATTGGCGCAGGCGAAGAACTTTGGATGCGTTTTGTGCCGAAGTACCTGCAAGCGGTCGGCGCGACGGTTTTCATTATCGGTCTCTACGATGCACTGCGCACCTTGCTCGGTGCGATCTACGCGTACCCCGGCGGAGTATTTGTCGATCTTTGGGGACATCGTCGGGCTTTTATCATATTCAACCTGGTCTCAATCACGGGCTACGCGCTGGTGCTGCTGGTTCCGCATTGGGCCGGCGTAATCGCTGGAATGTTTCTTTTCCTGTCGTGGACTTGTTTTTCCTTGCCTGCAACGTTTTCTCTGATCGGAGCTACACTCGAAGCAAATCGTCACGCCATGGGCGTGGGCATTCAGTCGGTGATCAAGCGGCTACCGATCATGATCGCGCCAATCATCGGCGGGATGCTTATTGATCGGTTCGGGATCATCAACGGCGTGCGCGTCGCACTGACAATGTCAATCTTCCTCTCTGTCGTCACAATCTTTGTACAAGGCCAATTACGTGAAGAGGCAAAAGTACAACTGGAGAAGACCGATCGTTGGAATTTTTGGCGAAGCTTGCGCGAATTCAATTCGCCGATGAGGCGCTTGCTCTTAAGCGATACCCTGATCCGTTTTTGCGAGCGAGTTCCCTATGCATGGGTCGTGATTTTTGCCATGGATTACATCGGTGTCACTGCTCGACAGGTGGGCTTCTTAACCGCCATAGAAACGCTCGTCGCCTCCTTGTGCATTATTCCCGCTTCGCATTTCGCGGACCGACGTAGGCGCGAGCCGTTCGTGATCGTGACTTTCATCATGTTCACCCTTTTCCCCATCAGTCTGCTGATGTCGAGCAGTTTTTCAACGCTGGTCGTCGCATTTGTGATTCGCGGCTTTAAAGAGTTTGGAGATACATCGCGCAAAGCGCTGATCATCGGCTATTCTGAATCTCAAAAACGCGGGCAAATGATCGGCGCGTACTATCTTGTTCGTGATTTGATAGTCAGTGCGGCCGCGATCCTTGGCGCATACTTGTGGAAACTCGGTCCGGCTCTGAATTTTCTTGGAGCCGCAGCGTTCGGAGCGGTTGGAACGATTTTCTATGTGAAAACAATTCGCCAGACCCGACAATTAGCCTTGAATAGTTTGAAAGAGCAGCTGGAGATACGTCGAACTCGTTGGAATAACAACATTGAATGAGCCGCAATTCGAAATTTGTGAAGTTTGCCGCGATGGCATTCATGCAAATCGCTTTGGTCTCAGCGACAGCAATCGAAGCCAGCGCAGCCGATACCGATTACGAGCTGAAGCGGATTAACCTGCCGCGGGCTAACGGGCCGGTGGCGCTGGACTATTTCGCTTACGATCGCGCAACAGGAAAAGTCTGGGTGCCGGCGAGCAATACCGGCAGTGTGGACGTGATTGACGAGAAAACGGACGCCGTGTCTCAGATCACAGGGTTTCCGACTGGTGAAATTGAGCGGCGTGGACGCAAAATTACGGTTGGGCCGACGGCCGCGAGCATTGGAGACGGAGTCGTTTACATTGGGGACCGTGGGAATGGGACACTTTGCGTGGTCGATGCGAAAACGCTTGCGCTCGGCAAATGTGTGCCGGTCTCAGTGGATCGCACCGTGACACCGGACGGAGTGGTTTACGTCGCAGCTACGCGCGAAGTTTGGGTTACGCTTCGGGTGAAGGCAGGCGATAACGCGCCAGCCAAATCACTCGAAGTCTTCGATGCTTCTGACCCGCATCATCTCAAACAGAAAACCGGAATTCCCCTGGAAAGTCTGGCCGAGGGCTACGCTGTCGATAACCAGCGCGGGCTCTTTTACACCAACATCGAGGACACCGGTTCTACGGTGGCCATTGATGTTCGGATGCACAAAATTGTCGCCAAATGGAATCCCGGTAGTAGTGATCTCCAAGGATTAGCGCTCGATAATGCCCGGCGTTTTCTTTTCGTCGCGTGCGGCGATCACGTCGTGAGTCTCGATGCCGCGCATGACGGAAAAATTCTTGATTCGCTGCAAACCGGCGCCGGCTTGGACAACATCGATTACTCGCCGGATGCAAAAATTCTTCATGCCGCAGCTTCGCAAGCTGGGACATTGACTGTCGCCGAGGTGGGCGACGACGGAAAATTCCATCTCAAAGCAACGGTACCAACTGTGAAAGGCGCGCGCGGCGTCATTGCAGCTAAAGACGAAACAGCATATTTGATCGATCCCGCCGAGGGCTCAATCGTCAAGGTGACACGCAAATAAGATGTGAGGGTATCATTGCACAGTCGCTTTCGACCCGAAGATGACAAGCAAGGCGGGCAGCACAATTAACACCAGCGGCAGCGAAAAAGTTAGTCCGGAAATAATTGCGATCGCCAAGGGTTGCTGCGTGGCGGCGCCGTGACCGATTGCCAGCGCCAGTGGCAAAAGCGCCAGGATAGCGGCAAATGTTGTCATCGAAATCGCGCGCATCCGGTTAATGCCTGCGGTGATCAGCCGATCCTTGCTCGCAGGCAGTGAGCGAAACTCCGAATAATAAAAAATTGTGATCTCAGTGACGATGCCGACGATCATAGTCATGCCCATACGCGACGTGATGTTGAATTCGGTAGCCGTGATCCACAGGCCGATAAACACTCCCGCAACGGCGAAGATTGGGATGAGCAACATTGCAAACGCGACGCGGAAACTTTCATAAAGAAAAAGCAGAAGGAGAAAAATCGCGCGCGTAGGAAACGACCGGGTTGGGCAAGATTCCCGCCTGGATCAATTGCGCGGCCGCCAACCACGCCGGTCGCGAATTGCTCTCAACGCCGGATTTGAATACAGCGCAATTGTTGCCGCATCATCCGGCCCAATCCCGTGGCGAAGATCGACAGCTAGCCGTCCCTGCGAGTGATTTGGGAGACGCGAGGCCGGAACTCGGAAGATCTTCTCGTCCAAAGGCATAGCTTGGACCGGAGACTCCGCTCGCAGACCGGCGATAAATGTTGAAATACCAAACACACTGAGTAGCCAAGTCTGCAGGTTGATTTTCGAAAGCACGGTATGGCAGATTGTGGACCGAAAAAATGCATCTATCTACGTAGCAGAAACAGGCCAATGATTGCGAATGCAACTCCCGCGATCCTCTGCCACGATGGCGGTTCGCGGAAAAACAGAATTCCGGCAATCGCCATGATCGCCGCACCGCCAGCCAAAATCGCGGGAACGGACGAGAGCGGACCCCCTTTTTGAAAAAGCAGAAAGAACGCAATTGTTCCAGCGCCGACACAGACGCCGGTAAGCACAGAGTAAAAAATTCCCTCGCCCGTCGATCGTTGATCCCAACGGCTCGTCACCCAGAGAAATACGAGGTAAACGAG
>Ga0209268_1000318_pt1 | contig 26372 bp, 24 predicted proteins | sample GraSoiAngelo_143_FD_185900 | JGI IMG/M metagenome (GOLD analysis project Ga0209268, IMG submission 185900) | Grasslands soil microbial communities from the Angelo Coastal Reserve, California, USA - 14_1009_02_30cm (SPAdes) (version 2) | ecosystem: Environmental > Terrestrial > Soil > Grasslands ... | reverse complement strand
AGCGTGCTCAAGTCGCTCGTCTCGCGCGCAGAAATCTACGATCCGGAAACAGGCGAGCCACGCCATCCTCTGCTGGCCCAGCGTCCAGAGCAGAACGTTTTCCTGATCGTCGTTACCGGCGATAAGGGACTAGCAGGAGCATTCAATACCAACATCCTCAAGACCGCAACCAAGTTCCTGGAATCAAAACAAGGGAAGAATATCGAAATCGAGGCCATCGGACGCAAGGGAAGGGACTTCCTGCGCCGCCGCTACAAATCAGCTCCGCCTCGCCCGGCAGATTCACAGGAATCAGCGGGCACAACCATCGTAGGCGAGCAGATCGGAGTCTTAACTAAGCTTGAATACTCCATTGCTTCCGAGTTCGCGCAGCGCGTGATTGATCGTTACAGCGAACAAAGAGTTGATTCCGTCTATCTGCTCTACAACGAGTTCAAGTCAGTTATTTCGCAGCGGCTGGTAGTCGAGAAAGTACTCCCGATCGAACGTGTGGGCGAAGTTGGCGTGGCGCAAGCGGAACAGATGACCGCGGAGGAGCGTCACCGCGCGCTCGAGGCGGCGAAGGGGGCCGGCGTTGGTGTCCGCCCGATCGACACTCGGGCCATAGATGCCGAAGCTGCCCGATTCGCAACCGCACAGGTGGACTACATCTACGAGCAGCCCCCGGAAGAGTTGTTCAACGCGCTCCTGCCGAAGTACGTGGGCATTCAGATCTTTCATGGGTTGCTCGAATCTGTTGCCGCCGAGCACGCCGCTCGCATGACTGCTATGGATGCGGCCACAAACAATGCCACAGACATGATTGATTCGTTGACGCTCGCTATGAACCGCGTGCGCCAGGCGAAGATCACTAAAGAGATTATTGAGATTGTGAGCGGAGCGGCAGCACAGTAGCTGAGGTCTTATGCCAGAAAACATCGGACATGTAGTTCAAGTCGCTGGGCCTGCCGTCGACGTGCAGTTCACCGAATCGGCGATGCCGCCGATTTATGAAGCACTCAAAGTTGTCGACGAGGGGTTTCAGGTGCCCACAGCCATCAACGTCATCCTCGAAGTGCAGCAGCATCTCGGCGAAGGGCGCGTGCGCTGCATCGCAATGGAGCCGACCGACGGCATGGTGCGCGGCATGAAAGCCATCGATCAGGGTGGGCCAATTTCTGTTCCCGTTGGTCCGGGTACGCTCGGGCGCGTGATGAACGTGATCGGCGAGCCAGTAGACCAGCTCGGGCCAATTCAGTTCAAAGAGAAGATGCCCATTCATCGCCCAGCGCCGCTCTTTGAAGATCAGGCCACCACCGCCGAAATGTTTGAAACTGGCGTGAAGGTCATCGATCTGATTCAACCATTTTTGAAGGGCGGCAAGATCGGTCTGTTCGGCGGCGCGGGGGTTGGCAAGACTGTCATCATCATGGAACTGATCAACAACGTTGCCAAGCAGCATGGAGGTTTTTCGGTTTTCGCTGGTGTCGGAGAGCGCACCCGTGAAGGTAACGACTTGTGGCTGGAAATGACCGAGTCCGGCGTGATTAAACCGGGCGATCCCTCGAAATCGAAAGCTGCGTTGATTTACGGACAAATGACCGAGCCGCCCGGCGCTCGCCTGCGGGTGGCGCTCACCGGCTTAACCGTCGCCGAATATTTTCGTGATGTCGAGGGCGCGGACACGCTGCTTTTCATCGACAACATCTTCCGCTTCACGCAGGCGGGATCAGAAGTGTCGGCGCTTCTCGGCCGCATGCCCAGCGCCGTCGGCTACCAGCCGAATCTTGCGACAGAAATGGGTGAGTTGCAGGAACGGATCACTTCTACCAAGAAAGGCTCCGTCACGTCTGTGCAGGCGATCTATGTTCCTGCTGATGATTTGACCGATCCGGCACCTGCGACTACGTTCGCTCACCTCGATGCAACTACGGTGCTCTCACGCGCATTGACGGAAATTGGCATTTATCCCGCCGTCGATCCGCTGGCGTCCACGTCGCGCATTCTCGATCCGCGCATCGTCGGGCAAGAGCACTATGACGTTGCGCAAGCTGTGAAGAAGACTCTGCAGACGTACAAAGATCTACAGGACATCATCGCGATTCTAGGAATTGACGAATTAAGCGAAGACCAGAAGGTGACGGTCGCTCGTGCCCGCAAGATGCAGAAATTTCTCTCACAACCGTTTCACGTTGCCGAGCAGTTTACTGGCGCGCAAGGACGCTACGTTAAAATCGCTGACACGGTAAAGGGCTTCAAGGAAATTGCCAACGGTAAGTACGACGATATCCCCGAGCAGGCGTTTTACATGAAAGGAACGATCGACGAGGTGCTCGAGGCGGCAGAGAAACTGAAAGCCGCAGCGTAGCTAATGTGACTAGTTTCGATATGAGATGTCATCCTGAGCGAAGCGAAGGATCTATGGACTGTTACCGTCACAATTCGAATACATGGATTCTTTGCTGCGCTCAGAATGACACCTGTTAGAGATATGTAAAACGACTAACGACCAACGTCCACATGCCCGACACCTTTCAACTCGAAATCGTCACACCGGAGAAGATGGTTGTCCGCGATGTCGCCGAAGAAGCACAAATTCCAGGCAAGAATGGTTATCTCGGCATTCTCCCCGGCCACGCGCCGCTCATTACCGAGTTAGCAGTCGGCGAAATTACTTATCGCAGCGGCGCGTCAACTCATCATCTGGCGGTTGCTTGGGGGTTCGCCGAAGTTCTGCCGGACAAAGTAACCATCCTTGCTGAAACAGCCGAACGGCCAGAAGAAATTGATGTGAAACGCGCGCAAGAAGCCCGCCAGCGTGCCGAAGAACTCCTCAAGAGCGGAAAAACTGAAGTGGATTACGAGCGGGCGGAAGATGCGTTGAAGCGTGCCGATACTCGCTTGCAGGTGGCAGAAAAGAAGACCTAATTTAGCGGTCTTTGTGCTCGCCGAGAACAATTACCCGATTAGAAGAGTTGTCATTCCGAGGAGCAATAGCGACGAGGAATCTGCAGTTCCTTTGTAGCGCTTCAACTGCAGATCCCTCGCTTCGCTCGTGATGAGAAAATAAATTGGATTCACTTTGTGGCGGCACAGGCCATATTTTCGGCTTCGAACCCTCACTGCAGTTCCACCACCACGAACCGTGCCGGTTGGGTGCCCTTGGTTGTGAGCTTCTCTGCCTTCTCTGATGGAATCCAAGCTACTCCGCCGATATCCTCTTGGATCTTTTCTTTTCCTGCCAACAATTGCACATCCGACAATGCAATCACGAGTTGGGCTATCCCTTTCTCGGGCGCCGGGAATTCGTCTCCCGGCAACAGCTGAACATCTTTCACGACCGCCTCGCCCAACGGCATTCGGTTAGCAAACTTGGCATTCGGATCGACTGGCGGCAGCAGCGTGTTGCCTCCGTACTGCCAGCGGCGCGTGTTGGATTGGTAGCCATAGGTGGTGACTTTCGGATTCAGAAACTCAACTGTAACGTTGCGATACTCAGAAGACGTGTCGTTGCGCATTGCGCGCGCCCGTCCGCCGAAATAAAAATGAATGTCATTCGCGTGGAAGCGATACGTGAGGACCCCAGCCTCGCCCTCTGCCCAGGATGCAATTTCGTTGTCCTGAAATGTGACTACCAGGAAATTATGCTCGTGGCGCGTGAGTTCAGTAGCTTCGCGCGGCGGGATTGTAACGGCAAAAACGCGGACATTGTCGTTTTCGAGCAGCAGACGATGATGCGGCTCAGCCGCAATATCGATTGGAAGCTGCTGCTGCGCTAGCAGGACGCTGGCCGACAACATGATAAACAGGGCGGCGCGCTTCATGAATGAATTCTAGTCCGCCTTTCGAAACATCCTAGAGATCACCGAGGTTCGCGTGGAAACCACAATTCGAAAATAGCTTCAGCTAACGTGGCAAGCCTTACTTCTGCACTCTTACTTCTGCATTCTGAATTTTCTTCTCCGCTCTTCCGAGGCAGCCGGCCTTGAACGACCTGTTGTCGAGCCGATGCAAATTTCGCACCATGGCGGGAGTGATCAGCCGGTAATGATGGATGGTAAACAGGTATTCGGCGATAAACCACAGTGGCTGATCAGTAGTCATCCAGTGGCGATGATCGAAGCGAGCGAGATTTACGGGGCGAGAAAACGTGCGCAACGAGCGCTCGCGCCGCAGGTTGAAATACGCGTCGAAGTAGCTCATTGCGAGTTCTCTTAACGAGCGATAGACCGGCTCGCGATAGCGGCATCCCGTGAAATTGGACTTCGCGATGGCACCCCAGTGCCCGTGTACACGATAAATCGCGACCACATGATCCGTGTCCTCATCCGCTTCCAGATCGAAGATTAACGGAGGATATCCGTTCACCCGCATGGCAGCCGCCGCCAACATGGCGCCTTCAAAACAGTGAGCCGTATTCTCGCGCAGCACGCGCTGTGGTGACCATGCCGTGTCAGCGAGACGGTAGGGCATGTCGTCAATGAAGCGCTGAATGCCGTGCGGGTTCTTCAGGCTGCGCAGCTTGCGCAGTTCAGTGGCACTGAATTCATGGATGGAGTTCATTAATAGTGGAGTGTAATCGAGGATCGCGGCTGAGAGCGTTAACCACAGAGGGCACAGAGGTACACAGAGATTCACTCGAAAGTATCTCTGCCACGCTCAAGGGGCTGCGAACAGTTCCGCCAAATCTTTGGGCTGATCGATTACCACATCTGGAGGGGCTTCACAAAGCGTATGCGGCGCAAATCCATACTTCACGCCACAAGTCCACATGCCCGCATTCCTACCGGTGATTACGTCGATCGACGAATCCCCAATCATCACCGCGTCCTGCGCGTGTGTTTTCGTCTCATGCAGCAGCTTGCGCACCCCTTCCGGATCAGGCTTTTTGGTGGGAAAGCTGTTCCCACCATAAACGTGCACGAAGAACTCGGACAATCCCAGCGCCTCCACAATGGCTCGCGAGGGGTTCATCGGTTTGTTCGACAGAACAGCCATTTGTCGCTGCACTCCGTTCGAGCTGCGAATCGCCGCCAGGGTCTCCTTAACGCCTTCATAAACATGCGTGTTATCTAATTTATGAACGCGATAATAACCGAGAAAATACTCCAAAGCTTCTTTAACAAACTTTTCGCTCTTTGGATCGCCCAGGGCCCTGCGAACCAGCATGGGAGCGCCATCTCCGACGTATGAAGCCACCACATCGCCGGGTAACTCGGGACGCTCGTAATGCCTGACCATGGCATTCACCGAGTGAATCAGATCCAGCCGCGAATCAATCAGCGTGCCGTCCAGATCAAACACCAGCAGCTTGATTTTATGAGGATCGAATTGGCGGTTGAACTGGATCATTCTCGAAGGAAGTAATCCTCCCTCAAATCCAGTATATTCGGAACGCCGTATCTCGATTTACAATGCATTTGAGCATGGCGACCAAGACCGATCCCAAACCGGCCGGAGTAGCCGACAGCGACATTAAGCAGGCGGGCAAGACCTACGAAGGTCTTTCCCGCCAGCAACTGACCGAGGCCTACCGGATCATGTACACCTCCCGGCGTCTAGACGACCGGGAGATCATGCTGAAGCGTCAGCAGAAAATTTTCTTCCAAATCTCTGGCGCCGGCCATGAGGCTATCGGAGTCGCCGCCGCCTTCGCGCTCAAAGCGGGTTACGACTGGTTTTATCCTTATTATCGCGATCGCGCGCTTTGCCTCGGGTTGGGTGTTTCTCCCTACGACATGCTTTTGCAGGCGGTGGGCGCTGCTGACGATCCCAGCTCTGGTGGGCGGCAGATGCCTTCGCACTGGAGTTTTCCTCGGCTCCATATCGTGACCGGTTCATCCCCGACTGGAACTCAGATCTTGCAGTCGGTGGGCTGCGCTGAAGTAGCGCGTTATCTCACTGCTCATCCTAACGCCGCCAAAAAAGTCGAAGGCGACTATCGACAGTTCAAAGACGTCGAGTTCCACAGCGACGAAATCACCTACGTTTCTCTCGGTGACGGGACCACCAGCGAAGGTGAATTCTGGGAGGCCATGAACACAGTTTCCAATCTGAAGCTGCCATTGATATTTGTGGTTGAGGATAACGAGTATGCGATCTCCGTGCCTGTGGAAGTGCAAACCGCTGGCGGAAGCATTTCGCGTCTGGTGACCGGATTCCCCGATTTCCACTTTGAAGAGGTGGACGGGACCGATCCTGTCGCCAGCTATGCGGCATTTATGCGCTCAGTGCAGCACTGCCGTGCCGGGCGCGGCCCTGCATTTATCCATGCTCATGTGATCCGTCCTTACTCCCACTCGCTTTCTGATGACGAGCGTCTCTATCGTCCCGATGTCGAGCGCCAACGCGACGCAGCGCGCGATCCGATCACGCGCATGCAGATGTTTTTACTGCGCGAAGGCATTTTGGATGAAACGGGAATTAACAAGTTGGAAAAGCAGGTGGACGACGATCTCCAAGCCGCAATCGACCGCGCCTTGCACTCCGCTCCGCCAGTGCCCGAGACGGTGACGCGATTCGTGTACTCGCCTGATCTCGATCCGACATCTTCTGCATTTGAAACTCAACCAGCTCCTGCCAAGGCAGAACCAACGCCGACTGATGGAAAAAAGCTAGCTGCGAAAACCATGGCTGACCTGATCAACGCCACGTTGCGCGATGAGATGAAGCGAGACGAGCGCATCGTGATCTTCGGGGAGGACGTAGCCGATTGTAGCCGCGAGCAATATTTGCAGCAGAAGATGGTCAAAGGCAAAGGCGGCGTGTTCAAACTGACCTTTGGCTTGCAATGCGATTTTGGGTCCGACCGGGTGTTCAATTCGCCTCTTGCCGAGGCAGCGATCGTGGGTCGAGCGACCGGAATGGCCACGCGGGGCCTAAAGCCGGTCGTCGAGATTCAGTTCTTCGACTACATCTGGCCGGCGATGATGCAATTGCGCAACGAGCTGCCGCTCATTCGTTGGCGCTCGAACAACGGATTTTCGGCTCCCTGTGTGATTCGGGTTGCCATCGGCGGATACCTGACGGGCGGCGCCATCTACCACTCCCAATGCGGCGAGAGCATTTTCACTCATATTCCGGGGCTGCGCGTGGTATTTCCGTCGAACGCACTCGACGCCGCCGGCCTGCTGCGTACCGCGATTCGCTGTGACGATCCCGTGCTGTTTCTAGAGCACAAGCGCCTTTACCGTGAAACATTCGGGCGCGCCGCTTACCCCGGCCCCGATTACATGATTCCCTTCGGCAACGCGAAGATCGTGCAGCCGGGAACTGATCTCAGCGTGATCACGTACGGGGCTGTGGTGCCACGCGCTCTTCAGGCCGCGCAAAAGCTGGAGCGGGAACAAGGCTTAAAGATCGAGCTTATCGACCTGCGGAGTTTGAATCCGTTCGATTGGGAAGCGATTGCCGCCTCCGTTCGCAAGACCAATCGCGTGCTGGTGGCGTACGAAGATTCACTGAGCTGGGGCTACGGTGCGGAGATCGCCGCGCGTATCTCCGACCAACTTTTTGAGCATCTTGATGCCCCTGTGCGCCGCGTCGCCGCCCTGGACACATACGTTGCTTACCAGCCGCTATTGGAAAATGCAATCCTTCCGCAGACCAGCGATTTGTACCGCGCGATGAAAGACTTGGCGGAGTTCTGATTCGGTGTCGCGAAATTCCTGTCAATCCCTCGATAGACGGTTGCCAAAATCTGTATCATCATCATCCAACGAGTCGCGTGAGGTTCTGGTTCCGACATAGTAAGCTTTCTCGTCGTGACTGCAGTTTTTCAGTTCTCCTGGCGTTGGAGGGACTATGAAAAAGTTGTTTGCGGTTTCCGCGTTGTTATTCGCGCTGTTTGTCCCGGTGCTGGCGCAGGCACAGCGGCAGCTATCGGCTGATGATCAGCGCCGTTTCGACAGTTACTATTCGCGCTGGCAGGAGTACCGGCATACCAACAACCGCGAGCAGATTGCCAGCATGGAAAAACGCATGCAGGATGTGTATGCGCACTACGGTATTCCGGCCGGCACGCCCTACTGGCGAGTGGCGTCGAACGCAAGGGGAGAGTGGGACCGCGACAACAACGAGTGGTGGCGTTGGAGAAATCGCTGGCAGGGGCGTTTGTCAGCCGACGATCAGAGCCGCTTTGATAGCTACTATTCGCGCTGGCAAGAATACCGGCGAAGTAATAATCGGGACGAAGCCGTCAGCATGGAAAAGCGCATGGGGGACATCTATGCCCACTACGGCGTTCCGTCTGACACTCCCTATTGGCAAGTAGCTTCGAATGGCCATTCTGACTCGGATGGAGATTGGGATGACCGTGATCGGGATGGGGATCGTGACCGCGATCGCGATGGCGACCACGACCGTGGATTACACCGCGGGTGGGATAAGCATGACCGCGACGATGATGGTGATCGCGACCGCGACTCGGGCCGTAACCGCTGGCGCGGGCGGCTGTCAGCCGGCGATCAATCGCGTTTCGACAGCTACTACACGCGCTGGCTGCAATACCGCCGCGATAATAATCGCGAGCAGATCAGCAGCATGGAAAAACGCATGTGGGATTTGATGGATCACAATAATATTCCGCGCGAAGTGCCGTTTGGCGAGATTGCATCGCGGCGATAGCTCCGCTTCTGCTTCCGAATTTACAGGTCGCGATTGGTCAGCGCGCGGACTGGAACTCAGTCCTTCTTTGATCGCGCGCCTCCTCCGCGCCGTATGCCATCCAGCGCAATCGGTCCAGCGCCGAGGAAGATCAGCGCGAACGCGATGGCCCCCAGCGCGAGCGGGAATTGATACCCGCCCTGTCCCAACAATCCATTTTTCCAGTGAACCTTCCAAATCGCCACGCTCATGTTGATAAGAATTGCCAAGGCTGCGAAGCGAGTGAACAGACCGGCTATAACCAAAATTCCACCGAAGAACTCCGCCGCCGCAGAAAAATAGGCCAGCCAGCCGGGAAGTCCGAGGTTGCTCACGTGATGTACGTGTTCGGAGAGGCCGCCGAAGACCTTGGAATAGCCGTGCGCGATCATAATCGCGCCCAAGACAACGCGAAGCGCGAGCAAAGCGAGCGGTTGCAGGCGATCCAAGTAGCGCAAGAGTACCTTCGTCAAGACGAACAGATTACCGCATTGATCGAATGATATTGAAGATACGAATTAGAACAATTTCGCAGGAGTTACAGGCAGCGCACCAAGCGCTGCAACTCCGCTTTACAAAACTTTCCGGTAACCAGGCCAACTGACGGCACCAAACGGACGTCTCAAATTTGGGGGACGGTGTGTCTTTTGCCCATAGGAGGTCCTTATGAACAGATTTGTACAGCTTTCATTAATAGCCCTGGCGCTCAATTGGCCGGCTTGGGGACAAATTCAGCAGAGCCGAACCGCTCAAGGTGCTCGCCTAATAACTGTGGCCGCCCAGGACCGCGATGATCAGGCCAAACGAGATCAGGACGACGACGATCGCCGCCGCGATCGTGATCATCGCCGCCACGACCGTGATGATAAGCACCGCCGTCGCGATCAGGACCGCGATCGGGATCAAGACCGCGATCGGGATCGGGATCAAGACCGCAATCGCGTCTATCAGGACCGAGACCGTGATCGTGACAATGACGCGTATTACGACCGCGATAATCGCGCGTACGGCCGCGGAGGATCTTACGGCCGAAACAGCCAGTGGCGTGGTCGCCTATCGGCGCAGGATCAGAGCCGATTTGACAGCTACTACTCGCGCTGGCTCGGCTATCGCAGAAGTAACAATCAAAGCGAGGCGGAGAGCATGGACAGACGCATGCGGGACCTTTACGCGCATTACGGGATTCCAAACAATGTTCCATTCAACCAGATTGCGTCTTCCAGAGCGGGTCCAATCGTAGCGTACTAATAAAAGAACGCAGGCCGCATTCGGGAGGTCCAGGGAAACCTGGACCTCTTTTTCACGCCTTTCGGATGTATTTTCCGCGTGTCCACACACTGCGGTAACGTCTGTCGTACTTTGGTTACCGGTACCGCGGGAAATCCGAACCGATTGTATAAACACCACATCCTCTTGGATGTTTGTTTGTTATGGGTACAACATATAGAACCAATCTGCAACTCCATCCAGCCGAGATTCCAGAAAACACCCATAAAACCAGGAAAAACACGGAAATTCGCCTTGACTTCAGCATTTTGGGGGTTGAGATATGCTCTGGACACCAAAATTCACTCGAACGCAGTTTTGAGCCTTTGCTTCGGGGAATTTTCTCCCAAGTCTGCCTTGTGGGCCGCGCGACAAACCGCGGGAGCAGGGCCTCATTCTGTGGAAAGGGATTGAAACTATGGCCGACTCGCGGGAAGTGATGAACATTCGCCAGGCTTCGCAGTACCTGGGAGTGAGTCCGGACACGCTGTACAAGTACGTCGGGGAACAAAAAATCCCCGCCTTCAAGCTGGGCAACCGCTGGCGCTTCAAGAAGTCGAAGCTTGATCAGTGGATGGAAGATAAGTCGAACCAGATGGAAGCACGAAGCAAGAAGAAACCGAAGGCAGCCGTGAAAGCTGCCGGGCAACCGTAAAGGCGGGCACATGTTTGGATTCGGAGCGAAGACGATCGTTGGCCTGGATGTGGGATCCTCGAGCATCAAGGCGGTGGAGCTGAAGCGCGGACGCGATGGAATTGAAGTCGCCCATCTCGGACTGGAGCCTTTGGCGCCCGATATCGTGGTCGATTCCATGATTGTAGACTCGGGCACGGTTTCGACCGCGATTTCAAAGCTGTTTACCGATAACGAGATCAAGTCGAAAGCCGTCGCGACCGCGGTAAGTGGGCACTCCGTGATTGTGAAGAAGATCTCGCTGCCCTCGATGAGCGATCAGGAACTTGCTGAAACCATCGAGAAGGAAGCCGCACAGCACATCCCGTTTGATCTAGCCGACGTAAATCTCGACTACCAGATTCTGTCCGAAGACGCGGGCAATCCGCAGATGGACGTTCTTCTTGTCGCCGTCAAGAAGGACAAGATTCTCAACTACACCAACGTACTCTCGATGGCGGGAAGAACTCCGGCTATTGTGGACATCGATGCCCTCGCGCTGCAGAACTGCTACGAATACAACTACGAGCCTGCGCCGGGTCAGGTGGTCGCATTGCTGAACCTGGGCGCGAGCGTGATGAATATCAACATCGTGAAGGGCACTACTCCCCTGTTCCCGCGCGATGTCAGCGTCGGCGGGCATCAGTACACAGACTCACTGCAGAAAGAACTTGACCTGAGCTTCGACGACGCTGAAGCGCTGAAGTTGGGCAAGAAGGTGGGCACCGTCAGCGAAGATGCCAAAACGCCCATCCTGCAGCAGGTGACTGAAATTATCGTTTTGGAAATTCAGAAGACGTTCGATTTCTTCCGTGCCAGCGCGGCAGGAGAGCACATCGAGAAGATTTACCTGGCGGGGGGATCTTCAAAGGTCCCGGGCCTGGTCGAAGCCCTGCGCCAGGAGTTCTCGCTGCCGGTGGAGATTTTTAATCCATTCCAGCGAATTGCGCCGCCAGCGCAAGGACCGGGAGTGGAACTGATCGAGCAGAACGCCGGCCAATTGGCAGTTGCGGTGGGGTTGGCCCTGAGGAGTTTTGACGACCTATGATCCGAATCAATTTGCTGGGAACACCGAAGTCGAAAAATAAGCGTTCCGCTGCTTCCACGGTCGCGGCCATGGATATGGGTGATGTCGGCTCGCCGGCAATGAAAGTGGCGGTCGCTGCGGCCCTGCTGGTCGTGTTCAACCTAGGATACTGGTACAAGCTCGATCGGGAGAAGCAGAGCATCGCAACCAAAATGACGGCTGCCGAGCAGAAGAATCACGAGCTTGCGGGCGTGAAGGCTCGGTATCTGGAGCGGCAAAAGCAAGCAGAGAACTACAAGCGCCGCGTGGACGTCATCGATCAGCTCCGGGCCCAGCAGGCCGGTCCGGTCAATCTGCTGAATACCATCGGAAGTACGGTGAACAGTACCGAGGCAGTGTGGCTGGACTCGATGATCGATGCCGGGAACAGCGTGGATATTAAAGGCATGGCCTTGAGCGCCGATGCCGTAGCCAACCTGATCTCGAATCTGCAAAAGACTGGGTACTTCAAGAATATTGAGATCAAGGAAACCTTTCAGGACGAGACTTTTCGCGACATGCAGGCATTTCAGTTCACGCTGAGCTGCGAAAAGACCAAGTCCTAAGGCGGGAAATCATGAATTTTAATGACATGCCGGGTATCAAGCAGTGGGCAGTGGTATTAGGCGGAGCGCTATTGCTGAGTGTGGCTCTGTATTTCACGCTATTCAAATCACAGCGGGACGCCAATACAGCTGCTCAGCAAAGGCTCGACGATAAGGTCAAAGAGAACGCCGAACTCGAAACCTATAGGCCTCGTCTGGCTGAAATCGAACGCCAGCTTGCCAGCCTCAAGCAGCAACTCGAAATCGAGCGGCGCATCGTGCCGGATGATAAGGAAGTCGACAACTTTATGCGCATGATGGACTCTGAGGCGATGAAGTCCGGTGTCGAACTCCGCCGATATACGGCGAAAGGTGTCAATAGCAAAGATTTTTATAGCGAATTGCCTTTCGAGATGGAACTTGATGGTCCCTATTACTCGATGCTCAATTTCTTTGACCGCGTGGGCAAGCTCGAGCGAATCATCAATGTCTCCGGACTGCTGGTGGCCAGCACGAAGAAATCCTCCGACGCGAAGGTCAAGCACCAATACCAGTACGCGCCCGGTGAGAGCGTTGCTGCCACCTACACGGCGACCACTTTCTTCAGTCATGATCTCGAACCCGGCGCGCCCGGCAAACCAGCAGCGAGGAAAAAGTAGGGGAACCTATGAAGCTGATGACAGCAATTCTTTTGTTGGGATTCTGCGGAGCTGCCTGGGCGCAGAACCCGGATGTGATCCAGGACACGCGGACGACAATGAAGTTGGTGCAGCAGAAAAAAGCGTTGGACTCAGACGCGGCGTTGGCGGCTTCGCAGCCTAATGCATCGAAACCTGCCCCATCCCAGCCAGCCAAAGCTGCGCCGGCTAAGGCGTCTCCAACAAGCAAGCCCGTAACCGCTCTGCCGCCTGTACCCAAGCCGGCGAATGCGAACAAGCAAGTTCCGGCCAAGGCGAATGCCGGAAAAACGCCGGGAGCTCACAAGACACCGCCGGCAATAAAATCCGCAGCCGCTCCGAAAGCAGATGCGAAGCCCGCGAGTGCGAACCCGAAGAGCGTTGCTAGGAAATCGCAGCCCAAACAGAGGATCGCCGTGGAAGACAAGAACCAACCGGCCCAGCATCAGAAAAAAGAGGCAGAAGTGATCAATCTGACTGGGCGGCGCGATCCGTTTATCAGTCCGGTGGTGAATCGCAGCATGGTCGGATCAGGGTGCAGTACAGGTAAGCGCTGCTTGTCGATCGGAGAAGTGAATCTTAAAGGTGTGGTGAAAGCCGATACCGGCATGATAGCGGTTGTCGTCAACACCATGAACAAGGCTTATTTCCTGAGAGAGAACGATCCCGTGTTCAACGGGTATGTGGTGAAGATCACGGGTGACTCCATCATTTTCAAAGAGACGTTACAGGATAAGCTGGGCAAGCCATTTACGCGTGAAGTTACGAAGAAGATTCCAACGCCGGCCGTGTAATCCGGCGAACGGCGGGTTACAGCGCCGGATAATTTGCAAGAAAGATAACCGGCGAGCAAGCACGCGCCGTGGGGAGAAGCGAAATGCGAAAGCAATTGCTGGGTGTTTTCATACCGCTGCTTTTGTTGGTATTGATCGCGGCAGCGGCCGAGACGCAGAGCACGGGCACAGAGACTGTAAAGCACGCTGTTCTGCAGAAGGTTGACGTCGTGCGGGGCGATGACAGCGTGAGTTTGGAGATAACCGCTCGTGGCCAACTAACGCCTCAGTTAAGCACTCTTGCTCACCCTGCGCGAGTCGTGCTCGACCTGCCTAACACATCGGTGGCTACTTCCCAGACCCACATCGACGTGGGGAGCAATGGAGTTCAGACCGTACGGGTTGGTATGAACGGGCAACAACCTCCCAGCACGCGAGTCGTCATTGATCTGCAGCAAGCCTGCAAGTATGAACTCATGCCCGTCGACGGGAATAAACTGGTCTTGAAATTGCACACCGGGCCGGTGGTGGCGAAAGCTCCCAGTTCCACCGCTCCCGTTTCGCAACCTTCCGCTCCGGCAATCTCTACGCCTGCAACCAAGAACCTTGAGGTTGCGGCAAGCCAGTCCGTGGTGAAACCCCCAGCAGTTGCAGATACCAAGCGTCCTGATTCCGCGAACGATTTTGTATTCGTCGAACCCTCGTACAAGCCGAAGACAACGGCCGAAGAGCAGAAGACTCCCGTCCTGGAGCCCGCAGACCGGGCTCTGGCTGCTGCCGGTAAGTTTGTGGATCGTCCGGAAGGCAATCTGCTGCCCACGGCCAGCGCGGCGATGCAAGCGCCTGGCTCGGTGCCATCGCAGCCCGCAGTAAACCTGGCCGCCGAGCAGAAGTCGCAGTCGCAGCAGAATCCGGCTGTAAATGGCCCAAAGTACACTGGCGAGCCGATTTCGGTGAACTTGAAAGATGTCGACTTGAAAGACTTCTTCCGCCTGATTCACGAAATCAGCGGACTGAATGTTGTGCTGGATCCGAACGTCAAAGGAAGTCTAACCATTGTCCTGGATGACGTACCTTGGGATCAGGCCCTCGACATCGTTCTGAAGAACAATAGTCTTTCGCGGCAGCTCGAAGGGAATGTGCTGCGCATCGCTACCGTCGATACTCTGCGCAAGGAAGCCGAAGCGAAGCGCGCGCAGCAGGAAGCCGAAGCACTGGCCGTTGATAAGGTCACCGTCACTCGCTTCCTGAGCTACGCGCACTCGAAAGATGTAGTGCCGACCGTAAAGAAATTCCTTACCCAGCGGGGTGACGTAATCTCGGACGACCGCACGAACGCACTCATCATCGAAGATATTCCTTCGGTTATGCCGGCGGTTGATCGCCTGCTGACGCAGCTTGATCGCAAGACGCAGGAAGTCGAAATCGAAGCTCGCGTCGTAGCCGCTACCCGCAGCTTCGCCCGCGACATTGGAACGCAACTAGGATTCGGGTGGGGCAACTCGCCTAGTGCGATTGGCGGTGCCTCGAGCGCTGGCGCTTCACCAATTAAAGTCGGCGGCCTGGCTCCAAAATACATCACAATAGGCGATTCTATCCCGTTGTTCTCCAACCTGCCGGTCACCAGCCCGACGAGCGGATTCAGCTTCACAAACGAAAGCAACAACTACCGCATAGATGCGATCTTGACCATGGCGGAGTCGCGCGGGTTGCTGAAGATTCTCTCTCGTCCGCGGGTGGTCACTCAGAACAACATTCAGGCTCTGGTGCGCCAGGGAGTGCGCGTTCCGATCGTCACGCAGGCACAGTTGGGTGGTCCGCCAACAGTTACTTACGTTGACGCTTTCCTGCGTCTGACCGTGGTTCCGCAGATCACGTCGGAAGGAACGATCTTCCTGAACGTGGACGTCGAGAACACCACACCTGATTTCGGGCATACGATTCAGGGCAACCCGACTTTGATTACGCAGCAGGCGACTACGCAGGTGCTGGTCACTGACGGTGGAACCGTCGTTATTGGCGGTGTCATCCAGACTCAGAATTCGGTCAACATCGCGCAGGTGCCGCTGCTTGGAAATATTCCAGCTATCGGCAATCTGTTCAAGCGTCGCACCGTGAGCACCGCAAACCAGGAGCTGATTTTCTTCATTACTCCGCGCATTATCCAGACGTAGAATTCGGGTTAGCAGCAAGACAGCCGCCGGTTCCTGCAATACGGGGGCCGGCGGTTCTGTTTGGGTCGTTCGTCTCTGTCTGTCGATGGCGGCTAAAATCCTGAGTCCCCTTCTCCGCCGCCGGCTTGAACCAGCTTTCGCTGGGCTGCGCTGCTACACTCGGATTAATGGACTACGAGAGCAGGCAGCAAAATTTGCGGAGCAAGCTAAGCCGTCATCGTCTCGACGGCCTGCTGATCGTTCATCTTCCAAACATTCGCTACCTCTCGGGCTTCACCGGTAGTTCAGCCATCCTCGTGGTCACCGAGAGCAAATCCGTTTTCTTCAGTGATGGACGTTACTCGGCACAAGCCAAAGCCGAGGTGCAAGGCGCGAAAGTCATGATCAGCCGAAAAGCCCCGATTCTTACCGCGGCCGAGTGGATGCTCCGGAATCGTCCTAAGCTGGGCAAGTCCCGCATCAGGGTTGGCATCGAAGGAGATCACCTATCAGTAGCAGCACGGACCCGCCTTCTAAACACCTTGTCATCGAAGTTTCTACTCCGCGAAGCTCCGCCGATCATTGAGCAAGCACGAATGGTGAAGGATGCGGCAGAAATCGAGCTAATTCGGCGAGCCGTCCGGCTGGGCAGCAGCCTTTTCGATCGAATCTTAGAAACTATCCGTCCCGGCATTAGCGAAGCCGAGGTCGCCTGGGAACTCGAGTACGCCGCGCGGAAGTCGGGCGCCGACGACATGTCATTTCCGACCATTATTGCCTCGGGCGAACGCTCCTCATTGCCTCACGGCCGAGCCTCCCAAGCGGCTATCCCACCGCAGGCATTCGTGGTCTGCGACTTCGGTGTTATACTCTCAGGCTATTGTTCTGACATGACTCGCACTGTGTACGTGGGTAGGCCCACTGCGGAGGCGCACAAGTTCTATCAGGCTGTACGGGACGCCCAGCAAGCGGCAATTGAGGCTGTCAGACCTGGAGTAAGCGTCGGCGAGGTCGATCAGGCTGCTCGCAAGCTATTGCGAAGAGAAGGTTTAAGCAAGTATTTTACCCATTCCACCGGCCATGGCGTGGGCTTGGAAATCCACCGAGGCTCCTCGCGTTGCCGCTGGGCTGAGTGAAACCCTCAGACCGGGAGTGATCATCACGATTGAACCGGGCGTTTATATCCCTGGGAAATGCGGGGTACGGATCGAGGATATGGTAGTGGTGACGGAGCATGGATGCGAAATTCTGACGGCCACGAGTAAGGAACTAATGGCTGTCGTATGACAGTCATAGTTTCCTGGAACAAACTGCCCGGGCAGCTCTGCTCTTCTTTCCGGCCGGGCGCGCAGGCAGAGACTGGTCCCACCGTAGACGATGAATCTGAAAGAGATCAAAGAACTCATCGAGTTCTTAAAAGAACAGGAAATCGCCGAGTTCGAGCTGGAGCGCGGCGATGTGAAGGTCCGGATCAAGCGCGCTCCGAACTCAAGCGCACCTGCGCAGGATACTCGCACCATCGCTGTACAAGCAGCGTCATCGATACCGGAGAACGCAGTAGCACAGCCCATCGCCTCGCCTGCGGTACCCGGCACTCCCAAAGAATCCGAGGCCAAAGGTGAAGGGCCGCTCCACACCGTCCGCTCGCCCATCGTCGGAACATTTTACGAGTCGCCGTCGCCGGGATCGCCGCCTTTTGTGAAGCCAGGGGACGCGGTGGAGGTTGGCCAAGTCTTGTGCATTGTGGAAGCCATGAAGCTGATGAACGAAATCGAATCGGATGTAGCCGGAGAGGTGGTTAAGAAATTGGTAGCCAATGGCCAGCCGATTGAATATGGGCAGGAGCTGTTTGTCATACGCCCGAAGAGCTAGAAAGCCGCGGACGGAAACCCATGGCGCGCGAAGCGCGCCATTTTTGTGCCTGTAACTGGCGCTGCCCGCGGTTAACTCCGCGGCAACGCCGGCAAGGATCTCGTTCTACGCATGTTCAAGAAGATACTCATCGCCAATCGAGGCGAAATTGCCCTTCGTGTCATCTGCGCCTGCAAAGAGCTCGGAATCCGCACGGTGGCGATCTATAGCGAGGCCGACCGCAACTCGTTGCCGGTCCGGTTTGCCGACGAAGCCATCTGCATCGGCCCTCCTCAGCTTGGGCAAAGCTACTTGAACATCCCCGCTGTCATCAGTGCGGCCGAAATCGCTAATGTCGACGCCATCCATCCTGGTTACGGGCTGCTCGCAGAAAATGCCAATTTCGCCGAAGTCTCCGAGACCTGCAATATCAAATTCATTGGACCGCCACCTGAAATCACCCGTCTGATGGGGGAGAAGGAAAAAGCTCGTGCGGCAATGAAGAATGCCGGCGTGCCTATCCTGCCTGGATCAGAGGGCATTCTCGCGGGCGAAGGCGAGGCCTTGGAATGGGCGCGGCAAGTTGGATTTCCAGTGATCGTTAAGGCTTCGGCCGGCGGCGGCGGGCGCGGCATGCGCATTGTCCGCAATGAAGAAGAGCTTCCCGCACTTTTCAAAGCTGCGCAATCCGAGGCGGCTGCAGCATTTGGCAACGGCGATCTTTATATGGAGAAGTTTATCGAACGCCCGCGCCACATTGAATTCCAGATTCTGGCCGATCAATACGGCAATGTGGTAAGCCTGGGCGAGCGCGAATGCTCGATTCAGCGGCGGCATCAGAAGTTGCTCGAGGAGTCTCCCTCCACCCAGATGACGCCTGAACTGCGAGAAAATATCGGGGGAGTTCTCTGTAAGACTTTGTCGGATATCGGCTACGTTAACGCCGGCACTATCGAGTTCCTCATGGATGAGGATCGACGGCTTTACTTCATCGAAATGAATACCCGCATTCAGGTCGAGCACCCGGTCACAGAGATGGTTACGGATGTCGATTTGGTCAAGAGTCAGATTCTGCTTGCCGCCGGCGAGCGCATGGAAGATGTGTTGCACGGGCCCATTGTGCACCGTGGTCATGCCATCGAATGCCGCATCAATGCTGAACATCCGGAGAAGTTCACGCCATCAGCGGGCAAGATTACCGCCTTCCATCCTCCTGGAGGCACCGGGGTAAGAATCGATACAGCAGCTTACGCAGAAGGCGTGATTCCGCCTTACTATGATTCACTGATCGCCAAGCTGGTGGTACGCGGCAGAGATCGGTCAGAAGCGGTTTCGCGCATGTCCCGAGCGCTGGAAATGTTCATTGTTGAAGGTATCTACACCACGATTCCGCTGCATCGGAAGATCTTGGCTGACGCCGACTTTCGCGCAGGGAAGCTGGATACAACCTTCATTGACCGCTTCCTTGCAAAGAACGGGAAGGAGAAGGTAAGTGCTTAGGTTAGCCAGCTTGCGGCCCGAATAGGAGGTTAAGGGAAAACTGTGAACTGGAAACTGAAAATCGGAAAACTGTTCCTGCCTTCGAATTCCGCGTCATTTAACTCGAGATTTGCGAATTAAGAAGAGTTCTCAGTTTGGAGTTCTCAGTTGTCAGTAAAAACGCATGTTCAGTTTGCCTAGGCTGTATGCCATTGTCGATTCCGGCTTCCATCCGGAACTGAACGAGCTAGTGTCATTCTGCGAAGACCTGCGAGCCGCAGGCTGCGAGTTGATGCAGTATCGGAATAAGGACAGCAATGCCCGGCAGGCTCTAGACCAGGCAACAAATTTACGACAGCGGCTTGGTGCCTCAGTCAAGTTGATCATGAACGATCGTGCAGATCTTTGCCTCGCTGCTCAATTCGACGGCGTCCACGTAGGCCAGGACGACCTCTTGCCAGAGAGTGCCAGGCGAGTCATCGGGCCAAACCGCTGGCTCGGAGTTTCGACGCACAATCCCGAGCAGGTCGCGGAAGCTGATCAGACCTCGGCAGACTACATTGCCATCGGCCCTGTATTCGCAACGGCCAGCAAACAAAATCCCGATCCAATCGTCGGCGTGGATGGCGTGCGCCGGGCGCGGAGACTTACGCGCAAGCCCCTGGTCGCGATCGGCGGAATCACAAGGGCGAACTGCCGGGAGGTTATTGAGGCTGGGGCTGATTCCGTAGCGGTTATATCTGATCTGATATCCGAATCTCGCAAATCAGCAGAGGAATTCTTGCGAATATTAGGATAAAGTAACGCCGCTACCCCTGTTCATCGTAAGAATCGACCGGCGAAGACGCCGCGCCAACATTCGGAGGACCACTGAGCACTGACATTCGACAGCCCGCACCCGCGGTTAGCACCGACTGGCAAACTCATAGTCAACAGGATCACGAACTGGTCAAAGGCCTAGGCCTGACCAGCGCCACGATGCTGGTCATGGGCTCAATGATCGGCTCGGGGATCTTTATAGTTTCCGCTGAGATCGCCAGAGAAGTGAATTCACCCGCGCTGCTGATCGGTGCTTGGGTTGTAACCGGTTTCCTGACCATCGTTGGTGCCCTGAGCTACGGCGAGCTGGCCGCCATGATGCCTCGCGCCGGCGGGCAGTACGTTTACTTGCGCGAAGCCCTCGGTCCGCTCTGGGGTTTTCTTTACGGCTGGACTCTGTTCTTGGTGATTCAGACCGGCACCATTGCCGCCGTCGGCGTCGCATTCGGCAAGTTTCTTGGCGTCTTTTTTCCTTCCATTTCCTCTTCCGCCTGGATTTTGCACCTCGCCAAAGTGCCCCCAATTCACATTGGCCCAATGGTTCTGGGCAATATGGATGTGGGGCTGAATACGCAAAATCTGATTGCCATTCTTGTGGTGGTTGTACTTTCTGTGATCAACATCTTCGGCGTCAGAACTGGAGCCCTAATCCAGAACATTTTTACTTCTGCGAAAGTCGCTGCGCTGCTGGGATTGGCATTGTTCGGATTGCTCCGTGGGCGCAATGCCCTGGCACTCGCCGCCAATTTTCACGGGCACTTCTGGGATAACGCAGGGCTGGACACACTTCATGATATCGGCGGGGGTGTCCTGGTCGGCACTATCACGGTGATCGCCGTCGCCCAAGTCGGATCGCTCTTTTCCGCCGACGCCTGGAACAATGTCACCTTCACAGCCGGGGAGGTGAAAAATCCGAGCCGGAATCTGCCACTCTCGCTTGTGCTCGGAACGGGCATTGTGATCGCCCTTTACATCGCCTGCAACTTTATCTATCTCAATGCGCTGCCACTGGACGGAAGTCCGACCGGCGCGACTATCCTGGAGCGTGGCATCAAATATGCCGCTGAGGACCGGGTCGGCACGGCAGTCATGACCCAGATGTTGGGCGCGCTTGGCGGCTCGCTCATGGCCATCGCCATCCTGCTTTCCAGTTTCGGTTGTGCCAATGGGCTGATCCTTTCAGGTGCGCGCGTTTACTACGCCATGGCGAAGGATGGTCTGTTCTTCCGCAGCGTGGCCAAGCTGCATCCTACTTATAAAACACCTGTCACCTCGTTGATGGTGCAGATGGTTTGGACTTGCGTGCTTTGTATCTCAGGCACGTACGGCCAGCTTTTGGACTACATCATCTTCGCCGTATTGGTGTTCTACATTCTGACGATTTTTGGGCTTTTTGTGCTTCGCCGTACCCATGCCAACGCCGAGCGGCCCTACCGGGCCATTGGTTACCCTGTACTCCCGGCTGTTTACATTGTGATGGCAATGTTTATAGATGTCGTACTATTACGCTATAAACCGCAGTACACTTGGCCGGGATTGATCATTGTGTTGACGGGAATCCCGGTGTATTTCCTCTGGTCGAGGATGAATACGGCCAGGGATCTGGAGCCATAGGAACGGGAAGGTACGAGTTCACTCGTGCCCTAATAGTCGCATTTAAGCGGGCTTACCCGCTGGGAAAACGGAGAACTGGATGGCTAACCTGCTGGCCAAGAAACCCCTGAACCTCATCATGTCCGAAGCGCACGAAACGGGAGAGCACAGCCTGAAGCGCGCGCTGGGTCCTGGCAATCTCATATCACTCGGGATCGGCGCCATAATCGGCACCGGAATTTTCGTGCTCACCGGCGCAGCGTCCGCGCAATACGCTGGCCCAGCAATCGTCTTTTCATTCATGCTAGCCGCCGTCGGTTGCGTGTTTGCCGGCCTTTGCTACGCTGAGTTCGCCTCCATGATCCCAATCGCGGGGTCGGCATACACGTATGGCTATGCGACTCTCGGCGAGATATTCGCCTGGATCATCGGCTGGGACCTCATTCTGGAGTATGCTTTCGGCGCCGCCACAGTGGCTTCGGGATGGAGCGGCTACGTGCTTAGCCTGCTTCAGGACTTTCATATCCACATCCCGCCGTGGTTGGCGGGAACTCCGGGTGCCCCGTTTGTTATGTACAACGGACGCTGGGAAGCGTTAGGCCGGATTTCCAAGACTCTCGCCGCCAACAGTATTGATCCTTCCACCCTCCCGCACCAGACAGGCGTTTTCAACCTCGTAGCATTTCTCGGAATCGCCGCGGTCACCGCGATTCTGGTTATCGGCATCAAGGAGTCGGCGAACGCAAATTCTCTTATCGTTGTTATTAAAGTTTGTGTGCTGTTGATCTTTATCGCCCTTGGGACGGCGTATATTCTGAGGCACACCAGCCAGGCCGTTGCTAACTGGACGCCTTTCCTGCCTCCTAACCAAGGCGAATTTGGAAAATATGGATGGTCAGGAGTGGTGCGTGCCGCGGGTGTGATCTTCTTTGCCTACATCGGTTTTGACGCCGTCTCCACGGCGGCCCAGGAAGCCAAGAATCCGAAGCGCGATATGCCCATCGGCATTCTCGGCTCCCTGGTGATCTGTACGATCCTTTACATCCTGGTCGCAGGAGTGCTTACCGGACTCGTAAAGTACGACACGCTGAATGTCCCCGATCCGATTGCCATTGGCATCGATAAGACCGGCGTGCGCTGGGGCAGCCTGCTGGTGAAACTCGGGGCGATTTGCGGACTTACCAGCACAATGGTTGTCATGTTGCTGGGCCAGTCACGCGTCTTCTTTTCCATGTCCAAAGACCGCCTGCTGCCGGAGTGGTTCTGCACGGTTCACACCAAGTGCCGCACCCCTTACATTTCGTCTATTTTTGTGGGCATCTTTGTGGCGATTTTCGCTTCGGTTATTCCCATTGCAATTCTCGGTGAGCTGGTGAGCATTGGAACTTTACTGGCGTTTGTGATCGTCTGCGCAGGCGTGTGGATGCTGCGACGCACTGATCCGGAATTGCCGCGGCCGTTCAAAACGCCCCTGGTTCCGTTTGTGCCAATCATGGGTGCGCTGATCTCCTTGCTGATGATGGCCGGTCTGCCCGGTGACACGTGGCTGCGTTTGATCATCTGGCTGATTATCGGCATGGTCATTTACTTTAGCTACGGACGTCACCACAGCCGGGTCCAGCTTGCGGAGGCGACGCAAGAGCCGAAGCCCGCTCCGTCGATGGCAGATTAAGAATATTGCGTCCGAGAAAGGCCTTCCACGATTCGTGGAAGGCCTTTTTGTTTTATAGTCGTTTTGTCTTTGCGGACTTTGCGGCCTCTCTCCGCGAACGTAGCGGTTAAAGGTTTTCTGAACGTAGGGAAGTGCCGCAAAATACCGAACGATCAGGCTCAAAACTAGCGACAAACGACAGACTCATGAAAGCCTTCCGTAACCTCCGGCTGATCGGCGCGGCTCTGCTGCTGCTCGCCTTGATCGGTACGGCTGGATTCCATTTCATCGAGGGCTGGACATGGTTTGACGGCCTTTACATGATCGTGACTACGTTTACGACGATCGGCTATCAGGAGATACATCCGCTCTCGCACGCCGGGCGCATTTTCAATCTGGCCTTGATTGTCTCCGGCGTCTCGCTCGTGTTTCTTGGCATCGGGTCGCTCACGCAGGCTTTGCTAGAATTCGAGCTGGCCAGCTTCTTCGGAAAGCGAAAAATGGAGCGCGAAATCAGTCGCCTCAGCGATCATTACATCATCTGCGGCGCCGGGCGCGTTGGCCGTAGCGCGGCGCGTGAACTGGCACGCCGTCCGGCTCCCTTTCTCATCATCGAGCAGAGTGAGACGAAGGCGGCTCGCTTCAGTGGCGAGTGGCTGATTATGATCGGCGACGCCACGCAGGAACAGACGCTGCGCGATGCCCACATCGAACGCGCGCGTGGGCTAGTTGCGGCTACCACGACTGATGCTACGAATCTCTACATCGTGCTCACGGCTCGCGGACTGAATCCGCGGTTGAAAATAATTGCCCGCGCCAGCGAAGAAGACGCCGAAAAGCACCTACTCACCGCCGGTGCGGATTCCGTGGTCTCGCCATATTTGTTCGCCGGGCAGCGCATCGCGCAATCGTTTCTCCGCCCGCACGTGGTCAGTTTTCTGGATACCGCCACTACTCATCTAGGCATGGACCTGGAAATCGGAGAAATCTCCGTGCCCAAGCACTCTTCATTCGCGGGGAAAACAATTGAGAGCTCCCGCATCCGCCAGGATCGGGGCGTGATCATCTTGGCCATCAAGCGCGAACAGGGCATGCGCTTCAATCCATCGCCCGAAGACCGGATTGAGCCCGGCGACTACCTCATTGCGATGGGCGAGCCAGGACAACTCCGTCAGCTCGAACAGATGGCAGTGGCGCGCTCATGAAGATCGTTAACCGCATGCCGTGTGGGGACGGGCGCCCTCGCCCGTCCGGCAGGAAACCGGCGGTTGTTTCATGAAGATCGTTACCGCGGCCGAAATGCGCGAAATCGATCGCGCCACCAGCGAGCGCTTCGGCGTCCACTCCCTCACTCTGATGGAGAATGCGGGCGCCTCAGTTGCCGATTTCGTTCTTTCCCACTATTCGTCAGCGCGCCGCATTGTTGTGATCTGTGGAAGAGGGAACAACGGCGGGGATGGATTCGTGGCTGCGCGCCGACTACACCAGAGAGGAAAACATGTTCAGGTTGTCCTGCTCGCCGATCCCGCGGAGCTGCGCGGCGACGCGAGAGAGATGTTTTCCAAAGTTCCGGTCCCAGTGATGGCCGTTCACTCCAGCGAAGAGGGGAAAACTGAGCGCGTACAACTCACGCTGCATGCGGATTTGTACGTCGACGCCATCCTCGGCACGGGATTCAAGCCGCCGGTGAGCGGCTTGTATGCGGAAGCTATCGCCACCCTGAATGCGAGTACAACCCCGGTCGTCGCGGTGGATATCCCTTCGGGCGCCGACGCCGATGTCATGGGCCACCAAACCGGCGCAGTCGCGCGCGCGAACGCCATCGTGACGTTCACCGCGCCGCGTCCCGCACATCTCTTCGGCGAGCTAACCGACGGGCCTACCTATGTCGCTCCAATCGGTTCCCCTGACGAGGCGATTACTTCCTCTCTTGGGTTGAACGTAATCACCGCGAAAGACATCGCTCCCCTCGTCGCGCCACGCGTTCCTGACGCGCACAAGGGGAGCTTCGGGCATGTGCTCATCCTCGGCGGTTCGGTGGGGAAAGCCGGAGCCGCCGCAATGGCTGGCATAGCCGCTCTCCGCGTTGGCGCAGGATTGTCGACCGTCGCTACCGCCAAATCAGCTCTGCCCACCGTCGCTGGCTTTCATCCGGAAGTCATGACGGAGCCGCTCGAGGAAACCGATGCGGGCACAATCTCGACGCGAGCTCTTGAAAGAGTGGGTAAATTAGTCGAAGGCAAAACAGTGCTGGCCGTTGGTCCCGGGATTTCCCATTATCCGGACACGACAGAATTCGTGCGAAAAGTAGTCACGAACCATCACACTCCTATCGTCCTGGATGCCGATGGCCTCAATGCCTTCGCGAACCACGCGACAGAACTGAACGGCAGCGAACGTCCGTTGATACTCACCCCGCATCCCGGCGAAATGGCGCGCCTGATCGGCTCAACAAGCACAGCAGTGCAGCACGACCGCTTGAACATCGCTCGCACCTTCGCGCGGGAGCATCAACTGATTCTCGTCCTCAAAGGCCATCGCACGCTCATTGCTCAGCCGGATGGCACGGTTTGGGTCAATACGACAGGCAATCCGGGAATGGCAACCGGCGGAACCGGGGACATTCTCACGGGGATGATTGCAGGTTTTATCGCACAAAATCCGGAGCGAATTTTGGATGCTGTTCTCGTCGCAGTGCATCTTCACGGCCTGGCAGGGGATGTGGCTCGTGAAACAGTCGGTGAACATTCGCTCGTCGCAACCGACCTGCTTAAAGCCTTGCCGGAAGCCTTCCGCCGCGCCCGCGAACAGGCCAACCAGAAACTGGTAAGAATCTGAATTTGTGGTGCACGTCCTTTGGGACATTACTAGTCGTGGACGAGCACGCATCTGCTTGCCAAGAATGAACTTCGTCCATGCTTGCGTTATGATTCGCAGGAGAAAGTTATGACAAAAATTAAAAGTATTACATGGATGACTGCCCTGTCTCTGCTAAGTACGGTCAACGCCGCAGCCCTAGGGAGACTCTGATTAAGCTCTCCGCTTTCCACAACCGGTCAAGTTAGAGTGTCTGAGAGATGAAACAGAGGACCCTGGCGATGATGACTGGCTTTGAGCAGTACACGAGGAAGACGCGGCGAGCCATATTTCTGGAGGAGATGGAGCAGGTGGTGCCGTGGGGCGAGTTGTGCGCGCTGGTGGCGC
>Ga0209268_1000315_pt1 | contig 26479 bp, 20 predicted proteins | sample GraSoiAngelo_143_FD_185900 | JGI IMG/M metagenome (GOLD analysis project Ga0209268, IMG submission 185900) | Grasslands soil microbial communities from the Angelo Coastal Reserve, California, USA - 14_1009_02_30cm (SPAdes) (version 2) | ecosystem: Environmental > Terrestrial > Soil > Grasslands ... | reverse complement strand
CTTGTGAAAGGGACGTTAGAACGCAACATTTGAACGCCGCCTCATTTAGTGGATTATTTAGTGTGATCTCTCCAGACAGCACCGACATCGTCGAGCCGGGCGAAGCCGAGGCTTACCCGCGGCATGAATGTGGGCTTTTCGGCGTGTTCGGGCACCGAAACGCGGCGGTGCTGACCTACTACGGCCTGTTCGCGCTACAGCATCGCGGCCAGGAAAGCGCTGGGATCGTCACGAGCAATGGCCCAGGGACGTCGTTCCTGGTGCACAAAGACATGGGCTTGGTCTCGCAGGTCTTTGGCCAGGAAGAACTGGCGAAGCTCAAAGGCACGCGCGCGATCGGCCATACCCGTTACTCGACCACTGGCACAAGCACGATCAAAAACGCGCAGCCGTTTGTGGTCGATTGCGTGCGCGGGCAAATGGCGATCGCGCACAATGGGAACTTAATCAACGCCGATCTCTTGCGCGACGAACTGGAACGCAAAGGTTCCATTTTTCAGACGACTGCCGACAGCGAGATCATTTTACACCTGCTGGCGCGGCCGGCCGACAATGGCGCCAGCGTGTTATCGGCGCTACGCAGAATCGAAGGTGCATTTTCGCTTATCATCATGAGTGAGCGCGAGCTCATCGCCGTGCGCGATCCGTTCGGCTGGCGCCCGCTCTCACTCGGTAAACTTGACGGAGCATATGTAGTCGCGTCCGAAACCTGCGCTTTTGATCTCATTCATGCGGAGTTCATCCGCGAAATTGAACCAGGCGAAGTGCTGATCATCGACGAAAACGGATTGCGCTCAGAGCGACCTTTCCCGGACGAACGGCCGGCGTTCTGCATGTTCGAATACGTTTACTTCGCGCGCCCGGACAGCATGATCGGCGGCGTTAATGTTGGAAAAGTCCGAATGGAAATGGGGCGCGAGCTCGCACGCAAGTTTCCTGTCGAGGCAGATATTGTTGTACCGGTCCCCGACTCCGGAAATTACGCCGCCCTCGGCTTTGCTCAGGAACTGAAAATTCCTTACGCACACGCCTTCGTCCGCAATCACTACATTGGCCGCACGTTTTTGCAGCCAAGCCAACTGATTCGCGATTTCGACGTGCGAGTGAAATTGAATTTGATCAAGGAAATGGTCGCCGGAAAACGCGTGGTGGTCGTGGATGATTCAATCGTGCGGGGAACAACGGCGCGCGCGCGAGTTGTGACCTTGCGCGAGGCGGGTGCGAAGGAAGTCCACATACGGGTAAGCTGTCCTCCACACCGCTTTGCTTGTCATTACGGCATCGATTTTCCCGATCCGGAAAAATTGATCGCCAATCAGATGTCGATGGAAGAAATCTGCAAATACCTGGGTGTGGACAGCCTTGGTTATCTCGATATCGAGGGCATGGTGCGGGCGACCGGAAAGCCATTGAATAGCTTTTGTCTGGCGTGTTTTACGGGCGATTACCCCTTGCCCGTCGATCCTGCGCTCGACAAGTTCATCATGGAAAAACGCGAACAACGCGCGAGAGCGCTCGCCGATCAAGAAGCACATCCGACGTTGTTTGCGGATCTCAAGTAACAAACACGCGTGTCATTCCGAGCGTAGCGAGGAACCTCACAGAAGCAGAACAGGCACGCGTGCAATCCCCGGTGCTCCTCACGTCCAACGTAATTTGAGAGATCCTTCGCATTCGCTCAGGATGACACCGCAAAAAAAGGCGTACGCGCGTGCGGGCGTAGATATCGATCTTGGCAATCGCCTGAAACGGCACATTCAATTACTCGTCAAGCGAACGCACGGCGTACAAGTACTTGGAAAAATCGGCGGCTTTAGCGGTTTATTTGCGCCGAACTTTCGCGGAATGCACGAACCGGTCCTCGTCGCGAGCATCGATGGTGTTGGGACGAAATTGAAAATCGCGTTTGCAATGAATAAGCACGACACCGTCGGCGGCGATCTGGTGAACCACTGCGTGAACGACATCGCTGTGCTGGGGGCACAACCGCTTTTCTTTCTCGATTACATCGGTTGCGGGAAACTTGAGCCGCGCATCTTTCATCAACTGTTGCGCGGTCTTTCTCGCGCATGCCGATCCGCCGGTTGTGCCTTGATTGGAGGCGAGACAGCGCAAATGCCCAGGATGTATCGCAAAGGCGAATACGATCTCGCTGGTTGCATCGTCGGCGTCGTTGACCGCGCCAAGATCATCGATGGCAGCAACATTAAACCGGGCGATGCTATTCTCGGTCTCGGGTCAAACGGTTTGCACACGAACGGTTATTCGCTCGCGCGTAAAATTCTGTTGGAGACGATGGGGTTGAAAATTGGCTCATATCTACCCGGACGGAACATCACTGTTGGAGAAGAACTTTTGCGCCTGCACAAGAATTATCAACCGCTGCTGGCGAGAGTCCCGAGCGGGGTCATCAAAGGCCTGGCGCACATCACCGGTGGCGGTTTAATCGACAATCTGCCACGCATTTTGCCTAACAATTGCAATGCCGTGATCGATACAAAGAGTTGGCGCGTCCCACGCATTTTCCAAACGCTACAGCAAAAGGGAAATGTCGATGCTGAGGAGATGTATCAGGTTTTCAACATGGGCATCGGCATGGTGGTGATTGTGTCGGAGCACGATGCAAAGCGGACGATGTCGATCCTACGCGGAAAGCAAATCGGCCGTCTTGAACGGGGCGCTGGCAAGGCTCATTTCGTTTTCTGATGGAGGAACACGCTCCTTCATTCCCATTTTTAGCGACGAAACCACCGCGTCCTTACAACTCGGATGACAGCCGTGAAGATCGCTCAGAAGCTGCCTTGCTTAAAAGCGAGTATGTCGGCTTTTCACCGGCGATCAGACGATACCGAATCAACTACATCCATCGGTACTTGAACCTCCGGGGTCGATTCGAGCTTGGCCTTTTTGTCTCGTCGTACCATCCGTTCCAAGCCCGCGCGGTGCGCCGCAAGATCGACCAGCTCGGCTACGCGCGATTTTAGGGCACGCGCTCGGGTCACAAGAAAAATGACGAAAAGCAGATACGAGATGATAAACCAGAGGTCGACGTGAGAAATGTTGAGCTGTCGATATACTAACAGCGCTAACGCAACGAGGTTAAGGATTACCGTCGTCGTGACCAGGCGGCTACGAAGCCGCACGCGCGTCAGGCATTTTCCGCTGCCGTGATATTCTGTGACGGTCTGGAGGACAACGCTCCACCAAAAATTTCCATAAATTTGAATGTCCCATTCATTCCAACCGGTGTCAGTGGAATAGCGCCAGCCTTCTTCCTCGAGCAACTGGAAGATAGCACCCAGCAAGAAATGACGGTCTCTGCCCTCTTCACTCCAAAAAATTTGTCGACCCCGACTGCCGGTAGCATTGCCGTCCATAGGCAAATATTCGTGCGCTCGAATTACACTTCGTGGCGTCCGTTTAAAATGTAGCCAGGTGAAGTACCGCGACCAACCCCGCACGAGAGGTTGAACCAGGGCCAAAAACATGACGAGCAGCCGCGCATGGACCGTATCGAATTTTGGTTCGATCGCCGTGCGCACCATGTACGAGAGCGCCACGCAAAGGGTGCCCCCACACATGAGGTACGGCACGATGCGCAACGCGGGCAAAAAGATGCCGAGACCAAAAAGAAAAATCGTAAGCGCGAACCATTCAATGCTGCTGAGGTAAGCGGCGACCTCCGATTGCGGCGTCGGATAAATCGACTGAAAAAATCCTTCGCCGAAAATTCCGTGATAGATAACCGGCCGATTAATAAACCAACTAAAACGTGGTGTCCCATAGATCTGACCGCGCCATTTCGCAGTCCCAGTTGGGCCGAAAAAGATTAAATGCTTAAAGCGGAGCAGCGATTCCGCTTCGCCGTAGCCGTCCTGTTGTTTCAGAAAAGCCCGCAGCGTGAAACGGCGATGGTGCCACACGATCGCGGTCGCGCTAAAAGCAATGACGCAACCTGCCTGTTGAAGTCGCCAGCAAAAATCGACATCGTCGCCGGCCTTGTGGTATTCGGCATCGAAGCCACGGATGTTTTCAAACGCCCACCGATAGAACGCCATGTTACAACCAGGAACGTGCTCGGCGACTATGTCTGTGAGTAGAACATGGCTGGGTCCGCCAGGCGCTGCCGCCACACACGCCTGGATCCAGTTCTGTGCCGGCGGGGGCACGTTTGGCCCGCCGACTCCAGCGTAATCGCCGCTCAAGAGCGTGCCGATTAAATAATAAAGCCAATCAACATCCGCCATACAGTCCGAATCGGTGTAGGCGAAAACCTCTCCCTTCGCGGCCGCCGCGCCGGTGTTTCGCGCATGACTCAAGCCGTGATTTTCCTGATAGATATAACGAACGTGCGGGAATTGCTCAGCGATGTCGCGCGTATCGTCGGTCGAACCATCATCGACTAGAATAATTTCATAGTCGGGATAGTTCAGCCTGCCTAAAGAATCCAAGCAGGCCGCGAGCGTCCGGCCGCCGTTGTACGAACAGACAATTACGGAAACAAACGGCGCGCGTGGCAACGAGCGATGTGGCAATGCGGAATTCTCCTGACCAAGCCTTCCTTTCAGCGCGTAGAACGATTTCTTCGGCGTCCTCTGGCGCGTGACGATCCCAAACGCCCAATCGCTAATATCCTGCCCGCCAGTAAACCATTCGTCCGTCCACGTAAAAAAGATGGTTCCGGCGAGACCACACTTCACCACGCTGTCAACGTGCCAACTGAGCATTTCCGCCTGCTCTTCCTGAGAATGGCGGATCGTGTCCATGCCGAATTCGCCAAGGATGAGCGGGCGTTCTTCAGTTAAATTTTGAAGGCGCAGAAGGTAATTCTCGAAATCGCGTTGATCGTGCAGGTAAACGTTGAAGCAGCAAAAATCGACATTCGGCGGCAAGAGATATTCGGTTGGCGGATAAGTGGCATACGAAAAAAGAGTGTTTGGATCGATTGCACGCCCGATCCGAATCAATTCCTCGATAAACTCCGCGACCCGGCGCACACCGAGCCAGCGAACCATCGTGCTCGAGATTTCGTTCCCGACGAGATACCCGAAAATCGCCGGATGCCCGGCATACGCGTTCACCGCTACCCGGACTGATTCAACAATCTGACGGCGTGCCTTTCTATCGCGTAAGAATTCAATGTGCTTCGCCCAGGGCAACGTAACAATTACGCGCATCCCTGCATTTGCGCAGCGATCGAGAAACCAACGCGGCGGAGCATGGTAAATCCGCATGAGGTTCAGACCTACCTCGCGCATCAGCGCAAGATCGACATCGACCTGATCGGGCCGTCCAAGATAACTTCCGTCCGCGTCCGGCTTGAATGGTCCGTAAGTGACGCCTTTAACAAAAAACTTCCGGTCGCCTTCGAAAAAGAATTTCGCGACCGCGCGAATTCGCGAGTTTGCGCTCACAGCGGCAACTCCCTAGTCCAAGCAACGCGCCGGCGCAAAGGTTTTAAGGTAGCGGCTGTTCATAGAACCGCGTTGATCTATGCGTGGCAATACCCTGGGTCGAGGCGATTAAGGGTCAATCACCTTGCCTTAAAAGATCAGAGTTCACGAAGTGCTTCGCGCATGACCTCGGCCGTCCGCTCGATGTCTTCCAATGTGTGCGCCGTTGAAATAAATCCCGTCTCAAATTGCGATGGCGCAAAGTAAACACCACGTTTCAAACAGGCATGGAAAAATTTCGCAAACATTTTCAAGTCGCTTTGCTGGGCAGTGGCAAGATCGACAATTGGTCCCGAGGCAAAGAACAAGCAAAACATTGAGCCGATCCGGTGAAATGTGAGATTCATTTTTGCCGTTCCCATAGCGTCTCTCACTAGTGTTTCAAATCGCCGGCCCAGTTCCTCGAGAGCCTTCCAGCCGTCAATTCGTTCCAGCTCGCGTAGTTGCGTGAGTCCGGCCGCCATCGCAAGCGGATTCCCGGACAACGTTCCAGCTTGATAAACCGGGCCATCAGGTGAGAGCTGATCCATAATCTCGGCACGTCCGCCAAATGCACCGACAGGTAATCCGCCGCCGATCACTTTTCCGAGCGCACTCAAGTCCGGTTTGATTCCATAGATTTCCTGCGCTCCGCCGCGCGCGAGACGAAACCCGGTAATCACTTCGTCAAAAATCAAGAGGGCAGCATGCTTCTTGCATTCCTCACACAAGATGGACAAGAAATCCTTTCTCGGAAGATAAAGCCCAGCATTCGCGGGAATCGGTTCAAGGATTATAGCCGCGATTTGATCTCTATTTTCATGAAACGCTTGCCGCACCAGGTCGGAATTGTTGAACGGGAGCGAAATCGTTAGGTCGACAAAGGCTTCCGGGACGCCGGCGCTATCCGGGCGTCCATGTGTCAGGGCGCCACTTCCCGATTTCACGAGAAGGGCATCGACATGCCCGTGGTAACAGCCATCGAACTTAATGATTTTATTGCGTCCGGTGAATCCGCGTGCCAGGCGAATGCATGACATGGTCGCTTCCGTGCCGCTATTGACCATGCGCACTTTTTCGATCGAAGGCATCCACTTGCAGATCAATTCCGCCATTTCCACTTCGAGCGGATTTGGTATTCCAAAAGTCAGGCCGCGCTCGGCCGCTTCTCGCACGGCATCGACAATTATCTTGGGGGCGTGTCCCAAAATCGTCGGCCCCCAACTACCGACGTAATCGATGTATTCATTCCCGTCGACATCCCAAATCTTCGCCCCTTTCGCACGCTCAATGAAAAATGGGTCTGCGCCCACATGACCAAATGCACGCACTGGGGAGTTTACCCCGCCTGGGATACGTTTCAGCGCGGCACGAAACAATTGTGAAGAACGAAAGGTCAAAGAGACAAAACGTCGAACGTCCAACGTCGAACGTCCAACGCCGAATTGCATACTTTTGACACGCTACGCTGTCGCATTAGTCTCAGTCCTGCGCAGCGGCGGGGTAGCCAAGTGGTAAGGTCGCGGTCTGCAAAACCGCTATTCGCGGGTTCGATTCCCGCCCCCGCCTGTTTTCATAGGTAAAAATGCCAAAGTGAGACATGAAGTGCAACACAGTCCAGCGGTGTCAACTATGTCCGAAGCCCAGCACGTTTACGAAGTCCGTGCGCGTAAGGATCGACGCGGCGTTGATCTAATCTCCGATGTGCTGCCGTTTGGGCGCCTGTGGTACGGCGAGCCAAACGCAGTCAGCAATGCAATCGGATATGCAAAGTTTTACAGCCGGTCACGCGGTGCGATGATTCGCGTCTTCCATGAAGCTGGCAACGTGATCGAGACGCACGAGCACGCGGGGGCATTCAAAGAGTGGTGAAGTCGATCAACCAGCCAAGCGACAACAGAAATCGCAATCTTGTAAACGTTGCGCCGGTTCAGCTCGCCGAAAAACTTGCGCATGTTCATCTCGCTTGAGGCGAACTGTCTTTCGGCGCGCTCGATGCGAGTTTTTGGAAGCGCGGATCATTCCGGAGCTGATCGAACATCGAATCGAGCCGGAGCAGAGCAGGCGTAAGCGGCACGCCTGAAGCCAACGCGCCATCGTACGGGATCGAGAGTAGTTTCTGTAACGCGACAATGGCGTGGTCCCGGTCTCCCATGCGCGCCGCCACTCGTGCGAGGAATTCGATCGGAATCGGGCCCTCTATCGCGTCTTTCCCGATCGTAATCGCGCGTGCGGCCCGTTCGAGCAGAGCCAACGCGGCGGATTGGTTACCGAGGCCGATATTGGTGAGCGCGAGATCTCCAATCAACAGGTAATGTTCCTGCTGTTCTTTTAGGAAAGGTTCAAGTTCGTTGCGCGCCTGCCGCCAACTTTCTTGGGCGCCGGCTTGATCGCCGCCGACTTCTTGAGCCCAGCCTAACCAAAAACGCAGTTCGCCATTGATGTAACCCAGCGCTGGATCAGGCGTCGCCAATATTTCCTTCAGCCGAGTGATTACTTGAGCAGGGCGTCGCTCCAAGATCGCTTGATAGACTTGCGTTTCCAGCGCTGCGGACTGGTCGGCGCCTGGACGAAGCGGGGCAAGGATCGCAGCGGCTGCTGAAAGGTCGCCCTCGGCTTGTGCGATAGCCGCCTTTAACGCGAGGGTATCGACGTCGTCTGGTGTAATATCGAGAACCTGATCAAGCTTTCGCAGCGCCTCGGTAAAGCGCCGACGTTCGACATACGAAAGCGCGTGTTGCGTGAGAAGGTTAACATTGCGTGGGTCGAGCCGCTCCGCGTCATTGAAGTATGAATCACTTCGGTCCCACTGGCCTTTCCTGCGTGCGACATAGGCCAGCGATTCAGGAATTCGGCTGCTATTGGGCAGGAACTGATGTGCTTGCTCAAAGTAGCGCACTGCGACGTCGTAATCCTTTAGGCAAGCATAGTGGTAATATCCCTTGGCCAAAACTGCCTCGCCGAGATTGGGCTGAAGAGTAAGCGCCGTTTCGGCTGCCTGACGCGCTTCTTCGCGGAGGGCAACCGTGGGTTGAAGATTGAACGAGAGGAAGCTGAGCGCATCAACGTATGAGAGCAGCGCCCAACTAAGAGCGAACTTCGGGTCCAAGCGCACTGCTTCTCTGAGATATTTCTGTGCGCCAAGGGTGGTGGCAGCGGTGGTTGCAGCCTTAAGTGTGTAAGCCAGACCACGCAGGTAGGCATCGTAGGCCTCGGCATTGTCGGTCGGTTTGGCGGCGATCTCTTGCTCTTCCCGGCCACTGAGGTGCGCCCGCAGTTGATCTGCTATTGCTTTTGCGATCTCGCTCTCGACCGAAAAGACGTCGGTCAGTTTGCGATCAAATGTGTCGGCCCAAGCATGCGAATCGGTGGCCGCTTTGATTAGCTGCACGTTCACGCGCACGACCTCGCCGCTCTTCTCCACGCTTCCTTGCAGAACGTGGGCTACGCCAAGTTGCTTGGCGATTTCAGTCAAGTTCCCAGGGGCGCTTTCGTAATGCTGCGTCGATGTGCGCGAGACCACCTTTAGATCAGCGACCTTCGATAAGCGCACCAGAATCTCGGCCTGGATGCCGTCAGCAAGATAGCCATTTGCTTTTTCCTCGCTCCGGTTTTCGAAGGGTAAAACGGCGACGCTCTTCTCGGGAATCAAAGCCATGGCCTTGCTAGCCGCGCCCTCGGGAGAAGTCGATGGGGGGATCCTCAGTGATACTCGCTGGAAAAAGGCCAAAGAACTAATCACCATAGCGAGGGCAGCGACAACTAAAGCAAGTACCAGCAGAGACCTTGGCCGATGGGGCAGGCTAACTGGGCGAACTATGTCCGATTCTTGCTTCCACCTTCTTTTGCGCCTGAGTCTCTCAGGTATCTCCGGATTGCCGAGATTGTCTTTCCAGAGATTAAACATGTGCAGGCACAATCCGTGCTTCACCTTGCACTTGCCCAGATCGTTCAGGTACGGTTGCCAGTGCCGGTATTGGGCTAAATCTCCCGCCACATGCTCGGATAAAAGAATATGTCCTGCGTCGCCGCAATCCAGCACACGCTGCGCGACATTGATTCCCGATCCTGCAAAGTTCGTCTCGTCGTTAACGTCCTTGACTCGATTGACCGGACCACTATGAACGCCCATCCGCACCTGAATGTGCGGATGAGCTTGCAAGGCTTTGCTGATCTCGAGCGCACAGCGTACTGGTTCTTCCGGACTGCGGAAAAAAAGGAGCGCCATCCCGTCTCCAGTTTGCACTCGAATAAATTTACCGTTTGCTTCCGCCGTTCGGCAACATTCCGTTGCGCGCACGATTTGATTCAGGTCTTGTAGCAACTCAATCTCATCGTTAACCAGCAATTTCGAATAATCTACCACGTCAATTAACAAGACATGTGCGATCTCGAGTTCCAGATCGGACTTCGGTTCCATGCACCTGTCTTCCCCAGTTTGCGCCGGCTCTGTCTCGATCGATTCCAATGCGGAAACGACCGGAGTGAGTGGCGTACGAAGTTTGTGCGAAAGCATGGCCAGGAAATGGTCTTTGGTTCTGTTGGCGGTCTCCACAACTACCTTTTGTTGCTGAAGCTCTTCCTGAACGCGCCGGCGTTCGGCCATACCGGCGGAAAGCGCCATGGCCGTAATTGACAGCACGGCTGTCCACCATTGCAGGGCGAGAAGCGACTGATTTTCCGTTCCCCTGACGAATGGACCGAAGCCATGCAGCGTCCCCCACACCGCGATCGCAGACAGGATGAAAATTCCCGCGGCAGTTTCGCGTTGTGTAAAGCGGAAGGCTGTCCAAATCACAACCGGTCCGCAAATGAAAGCGATTGGATAATTTCGGGCGGAAACGGCAAGCCATCCGCCAAAGACCACCCCGCTCAACAGGACCAGCAACAGGAAGAGCGCACCGACTTCTGCGGCTTCCTTTTTGTTCCAACGCCATTTTGAGGCAACGCTCCACAGGAGAGCTAGGGGAGTGAAAACAAGATCGCCAGTTGCATCGCCGAGCCACCATGTCAGCGAAATCGCGCCGTAGTTTGCCCAATCGGCAAAGCCGGCGACTCCAAGACTGGTCACGCCGAAAACGGGGCTGATCACGGTGCTAATGGCTGCTGCGAGCGCAAACTTAAAAACACCTTGTGGACGATCAAAAACATTTCGGCCGCCGGCGAACCGATTCACTAGCCACGTGCCCGCCAGCGCCTCGAGAGTGTTGCCGGTGGCGATGGCACACGACGTGGCGACGTTTCCCGCAGTCGTGACGTTCACCAGAAATGCACCGACAAAAATGGCCGGCCACGCGCGATAACCAAGCAAGAGTAATGCGGCAAGCGCGATTCCGGCCGGCGGCCATACCGGCGATGCACTCGCATGCAACGACGCCAGCATCAAACCGAGCTTGCCGGCGACGAAGTAGATGATCGCCAAGATGCCGATGACCAGCAGCCCAGAGAAACGTCGCGATTGCATCGCCCAAGTTCCTTTACGCGTCACCTCGACCGGCATTTTGGCATGCCCCAAAATTCTCGTCATCTCGGCCAAGAAATTATTCAGGTTCGTCTCCCTTGAGGTGAACTGTCCTTCGGTGCTAGTGAGGCGAGGATTCTCGCCAAGCGCGGATTGCCGCGCGGCGAATCCCCGAATGGCGGCACGACGTGTCTTCGAAACCGCCGTCCGATTTTTCTTCCGTGAGTTGGCGCTTACTCTGGTTTTTGTATCAGTATCCGTGCCAAGTCTCGCAAAAGATTGATTGATTCACGAGTTCGCTGGATTGGTCGTTAAACGATAGGCGCTTACCAAGCATGTTTTGATGAAAAATAGGTATTTAATATCATTAAGGATTGGAACGGATTGGTCCGTTCTGAGGCCGGAGCCGGCTCATTTTTAGACCAACCGGGTTGTATTTAATGCGACGAATGGGTAACTCAACTCGATCGCTCAGCCGCGCACATCATGCTGTGATTCGCGTTTACGATGAAGCTGGTAACGTGATTGAAACGCACGAGCACGCGGACGATTTCAAAGAGCCGTAGAAAAGTTCGGGCGGCTATCCTCATTCTCAAAAGAATAGCCGCCCTTCAACTCCTTCGGCACTTCTTTGCCAGGGGCCTCGCAAATCCCCAGAAGCGACGCCTTGGCTAAACGAAGATTATTTGTCCGCGCCTTTGGCTGTCAAGAAAAACTGCGGGTCCGGTTCTCTTAGTGATGCTTTTGGTGCTTTTGATGCTTTTGAGGCTTTTGATGCTTTGTAGGCTTGCCACAGCTTGATCGCGCGGCGTCCGATACAATCTGACCAATCTCCTGCTGGCTAATGCAGCCCTGGTCTGCCAAGCTCTGTGCCACGTGCGCGACGGAGGACACATACTGGCCGTGATTTTTCCAGGTCCCACCCGAGGCTGGACCGCTACATGGAACCAGTTGATCGATGATGGATAGCGCATCCGTCACACCGGACAGCGAAAAACTTGCATTAAATGGCCCCTCATGAGTGATGTCGGTCCCGATACGCGACCAGTCCGGGGCAAGATTGTCATTGCGTATCCAGCTTTGCAGGTCGCCGACGAATAACGGAGGATTAACAGGCTTGGGCGCAGAAAGCCACAGAAAATTGCCGCTGCTTAACCCCGCTTCGGGCCGAAAGAAATAGTGATCGGCTGGAAGCAAAATTGGTGGGTCGAAAGTAACGGTAATGGTCACCTCAGTGCCGGTAACGGGACCTTCGCCCCCGGTAAATTGATTGGGGCTTTTATTGATATTGTTTACGACGGAATTCAGGACAGAAAAAATGGGGTTTACCACTGTCGCGTTAGCGCTCAGGCTGCTGTCGAGGGTATCCCGCGTGGCATCATCTATCTCCACGTCGCTTGGTGAATTGGTTCGTGTCACCACGGCGGGCGTGCGGTTTGTGTCAGAGTCAACGGGGAAAACGTGATAGATCTCGACCTCAACCCTGTTGATGCTGGACAGCGGCGCTCCCAACGGAAGCAATCCCGTGAAGGTCGCTTGATTAATGAGCACGCACTCGTTGAGAACGAAGTCATCGGCTGTCTCCGTCTGAACCAGCCCGGCGCTGGCAGGACGTGATAGCGTCCCGATCAAACCATCGGGAGCCCCCGTGGAAAAGGAAAAGGAACTCGCCGACGCTCGAGGCGGCAGCGACAGGAGCGCAGATAAACTCAAACAAATGGCCAGAATAGAGGCTGGATTGAGTAGGGGTATGCGGTAATCTCGTTGGGTTTTCATAAGATCGTTCAATTGAAGAATATTCCTAATTGTAACGCTCAAATTATGTGCCGTTGCGGTTTTGAGCTGAATCATGGGATTCATGGTTCTTCCTTTCCTTTTTCCCCCTAAGTTAGATTCTGGAATTGCGGGTCCGGAAGAGGCGAAGAACCTAGCGGGGAAAGATCCTCCGCCGGTTTCAGATCCGTTTAGCGAGACCAATTTTGAAGAAATCTCACCTGCTCGTCAAGCACAATTGCCCCCAAGCGCGAATCGCCAATTCCAGTTCAACAAACGGAGTCAGGTTTTCATCCGCTCGCACAATAAAGCGCTTTCGAATCGCCCCAGTGTGCGTTGGCAACAAAGAGGAGGCGATCAAAGCTAAAGCTGAGGCGGCAAGATAACGTTTCCCAGCACGTTTACGAAATTCGACCCCGCAAGGATCGGCGCGGCTTTGATCTAATCAGCGAGGCGCTCCCGTTCGGTCGGCCGTGGTACGCCAAGCCAAACGCAGTCAGCAATGCAATTAGCTACGCAAAGTTTTACAGCCGCTTATATGACACTGTGATTCGTGTTTACGATGAAGCTGTCAATTGTTCCGACGCCGCTCATGCCCAGGAAATTTTGCATCACGGAAAATCACACCAAGCAGAATCATTATTGAAAGTATAAGAAGTTCCATCATGGGCAACGTAAAGCGCGGTTGAATTTCCGCGAAGAAACAATTCAAAAACACTATAGTGACGCCGACTACGAACAAGATGACCACATACAAAACGACCCTGCCATCGCCAGTTTGGAACTTTCTGCTCATAAAGACTGACCTCAAAAGAAGGAGCAACCAGATAATGCTCCAAAGTCGAAATGAGATCGGGTTCCACCATCGGAAATAGAACTGGTTGGCAGCGCTCGCGAGTTGCGCGCGCGGTTCGCGAAAGGTTTTCAATCGCTCGCATTGCGGCATGGAAGCGCGGTTATTGAAAAAATAATCTGTCGTGACGAAAAGATAGTGCACAACATCACTTTCGCGCAGTCGAGTTGCATGCTCGAAGTCTTGTACGGCCGCAGACCATAGCGCCGAGCTTGGTGGATAAAACAACGCGTAAGCCATCTCGTTAAGAGACCGATCAAATTTTTCATCCTGAATTTTTCCATGCGGGTCAGTGAAAGAGACTTTCCATTCCTTGACAAAAGCTGCTGGGTCCCAGAGCTGGTTCTGTCTGAACCGCTCCGCAAGTTTCATAAGCAGCTGCCGCGCCTCGGGCAGTTGGCACTTAGACGCCGCAGCTGCAAGGAATTGATCGCGCAAGCCGAGCGGCACGCGGTTGATAAAATTAAGCCGCCAAACGAAGGTAAAACCGACCTTTGAGCGCCAACGAACATGCGCGCGCCAGCACAGCAAATGCGTGAAGCTGGTGGCTAAGACGAGCGCGCTAAGGCCGGTCATCGCTGAAACGCACCACACACGCGCCGATCGACCGAGTGTGAAATTGAGAGCAGATGTTGCGTGGCGGGAGGCAAGCGACTTGTGCAAAGATCGCACGAGCGCAATCAGAAAAATCGTGATCGGCAAAAGTGCAACGAGGAGGCTGTTAATGTGCCGTGTCAAGATCGCGCTGCAAAGTAATGCCCCGAACAAAATCCAGTCCCGTAGCACGATGTTGGGATACCGCGAGGCGATTCGCAAACCAGTCGCGGCCAGGAACACGGTAATGATCATGCTCAGCGTTTCCGAGCCGACGCAATGTGCAAACGCGTAGAACAGGGGGTGGCTTGCAAAGAAAATGGCCAGAAGTAGGCGCGACCATAAATTTGTCGTGATGATATTGATGAAAAAAAGCGCGGCCCACCACAAAGCGACGTGTTGGGCAAAGACGAGCGCGAATACCCCCGAATCGGTAAGCTGCGTATGCTTGATAAAATGGCCGAGCCGAACCGGCAGGCCTGCTCCACTAGTTAGATAGCCCAACCACAGAGGCACCCGGCTAAGGATACAATACAGCGGAGCGTGCAACAAAATCGTGTTTGCGTTTAGCGGAAAAACTGTCTGCACATATGCGTCCACGTCGCGCCACAGCGGCGGCACGGCCGCGATTAGCCACAGCGAGGGTACAGCCAGAATCAACAGTGGGGCGGCCGTTGCAGCCATCTTCTTAAGCCAACGCAATTCTGACATATCAGCTCTTCGCCCATCTTCTTGCTAAGATTCGACAGTAACGCCGCAGGAAACGGAACGTCACGATGAATCTTCAATTCGAAGGTCGAGCCTGACGCGATCAACAACGCAATCGGCTACGCAAAGTTTCGCAGCCGCTCACATGATGCGGTCATCAGGGTTTATGATGTATGGAGCCACGTGATCGACACGCACGAGCACGCTGGCGAGTTCAAAGGATGGTGAGCTTGCATCAGATCAATTTGTGCGCAATGAGATGAACCTCCCTAATGACGATAAATTGCAGGTCATTGCGTCTTTACTCAGTGAGGCGGAGGAAGCGCAAGCCGTGTTTGTGATTGGTAGTACGAGGCCTTCCCTTCTTGGCCAGAAGTTCCGGATTTAAGTCCTAACACCCTGACATCAGTAGAGCCATTGTTCTCTCGCGTTCTTTTAAAGAAGTGATTCACACTATGAAAAAATCAATCATTCTCATTTTTGCGCTTCCGATCATCGGCTTGATGCTGGTGCCTTGCTCAAGCCAACCCGAAACGACTACGACCACAACGGGTCAAACCACTGTCACCTCGATGCCTCCGCTTTTGATGGCAAACACGCATACGCGTCCCCTCTCTGGTCAGCCACAAACAATGGAACCCTTCTGATAGAACTACCGATTATTACGAGCGTAACGCCGCAGCTTTTGCGCGGGACATTTTCAGCCTCGATATAAGTGACCTGTATCGGGAATTCCTCCCGCTTGTTCCCACTGGTGGAAGCCTCGTAGCCAAGTTTCGCAATGCTCAGGGCTGGACGCCCGCATAGGTCGGAATCGCCCCGCGCGCGAGGTTCTTGTAAACGATGCCGCCTCTCATGACGAAAGTGACGCGGCGTACCGCCGTGATGTCTTTGAGAGGATCGCCGTCGAGCGCAATGATGTCGGCTTCGTAGCCAGGTGCCATGGAGCCAATACGCTCGCCCATGCGCATCGCTTCGGCGGCGAGCGAGTTCGCGGAAACCAACGCGCTCATCGGATCAACTCCGGCATCGCGCACGCGATCGATGAGCTCCTCGGCGTTGCGACCATGCGCGCCGGCGAGCGCATCCGTGCCGAAGACGACTTTGAGCCCTGGAATCTTGACCGCGCGCCGGACGAGATCGTGGTCGATCGACAAAACGCGCTCCATCGCCGCGAATCCCTCTTCGGTGTAGCCGGGCGTGCCGAGGAAGCGCTCCTTATTAGCGAGGTAATTCTCGATCACGAGTCCAGCTTGCGGATCGAGATACGTGCCACGCTCGGCCATGAGTTTAAGGTCCTCCTCAGTTGCCATCGTGCCGTGCTCGACTTCAGTGCAGCCGGCGATCGTAGCGGCACGCACGGCATCCTTGTAGGCGTGGACCAGCGTACGCAATCTCTGTTTATTCGCCTCGTCGCAAGCGGCGTTGAGCTGATCTTGTGAGAGCGTCATGCCACCACCTTGACGTATGGATGCCGAGGCGAAGATTTTGATGAGGTCTGCGCCGGCTTCTTTCTGCTTGCGCACGAAAGTGCGAATCTCATCCGGCGTCCCCGTTTTCTCTCCGCGCCCTTCAAGCGGCTCGACCGCTGTGAGGATGCGCGGACCCGGAAGCGCTCCTTTCGCGATCTCGTCGCGCAGCGGAACGTCCATGGGCGAGCCGACGCTCTGCACGGTTGTAAAGCCCGCCATCAACGTCAGCCAGGCATTGGACGCCGCCTGGTACGCGGCGAACTGCGTCGTCTCGTCCGCGCCCGCGTTCTTGCCGTTCTCGCCGAAACTCCAGGTGATGTGGACGTGCGAGTCGATCCAACCGGGCAGGACTGTGAAGCCCCGCAGGTCGTAGTCAACGGGCGAGGCATTCGGATCGAGCGCCACGATCTTCGAGCCTTCGACAACGATGCGCGTGTCGCGTAAGACGTGGCCGCGCCCGTCGAGCAGCATACTCGCGCCGATAACGATGCGCCTCTTTTGTGCCTGGACCGTTGTGGGATTCTTTTGCGCGCTCGCGCAGATGACGAGGATCGCCAAGAGGCAGAGAATAATACTGGCGCGTCGGATCGCGGGCAAACGCTCAGACAGCGTAGCTGTAGCCCACTTCTCTTCTCGTCGAAGTGCAGCTAGCCACGCAGCGATCATTCACGGTGGTTACGGTTAACCTACTGTCGTAATCTCAAATCGATCGCGCCATGTCGAGTGCGAATTGTGTCCACTTAGGAAGATTCAAGATAAAATTTTCGATGGCAGCACGTATTAAAATCGTTGACATCTGATCTGTGCGACGAACGAATCGCACTGACTAAACTGAGAAGACGACGTAGTTCTCGCCACACAGGCGGTATGCCCGTGCCCTGCAGTTTATCGGACGTTATCGAGGCGCCGTGACCGGCACCGCTTTGTGGGAATCTATGTCGTTTCCTATAACAATCGTGTCGCCTTGGAATGGCGGCATTGGCCTCACCGGGAACTGCGGACGCAAAACGCCGAAGCCTTCCGACGTAAGCACGAAGGAAACGAATATAAACACTGCTGCACATTTCATGTTTTTTGGCTGATAGCAGAACCAATCGGGCCTTGGCAAGTCAATTTTAACTACAATTTGTGGGCGGCGCACCCGGCATCACTATATAATGGATAAAGGCGGCGGACGAGACGGCCGGTGATTTTCCCGATCAGAAGTCAGAACTCGAATTTGGAATTTCCAATTTCGAGTTAATATCCAACTGCGATGCCACAGTTTGCTTATCGGGCACGTAACGCGCAGGGAGGGCTCGTAGAGGGTGTACTCGACTGTGCAGATCGTGCGGTCGCTATTCGCCAAATCGAATTGCAACAATACATTCCAATTCGGATTGATATAGTTGGCGCGGAACCGAAGATCAGCAGTCGAGACGCCGCAGCCCCCGCACCTGCCAGACAGTCCCTGAAAATTCCGCACGGCCAGTTACTTGTTTTTACCGAGCAGCTCGCCCATTTACTGCAAGCGGGAATGACGCTCGACGAGGGATTGTCGATTCTGGAAAAACGGTTGAAGCAGCCGCGCGTCCAACAAATGACCCACGCGCTGCATCAAGCATTGATCGACGGCCGCAGTTTCTCGCAAGCGCTAAGCGAGTTTCCGCGAATTTTTCCGCCGCTCTACACAAACATGGTTGCAGCTGGCGAGGCGAGCGGCGCGCTGCCGCAAATTCTGGTGCGTTTGGTGAAACATTTGATGCAGGCAAAAGATCTGCGAGATCGCGTGCAGCAAGCACTGATTTACCCGGCATTTCTCGCGCTCGCTGGCGCCATTCTAATTACAGTCTTCATCACGTTCATGGTGCCGCAATTGACTGGCTTTATGTCCGAAACCGGCGGTACGCTGCCATTACCCACTCGCATCCTCGTGCATCTTCATCATGCAATCACAGGCTATTGGTGGATCGGCGCGCTCCTCACTGTTGGCGTGATTATCGGCTTCCGCGCCTTTGTCCGCAGCGATGAAGGACGAATCGCTTGGGACCGCTTTCGTCTCGTCATCCCTGGCTATGGACGCATCATCCGGCATCGTTATTATGCGCAATTCTCGCGCACACTGGGAACACTGATGGAAAATGGAATCCCCCTGCTTCGGTCCCTCGATCTGGTAACGGAAATTGCGGGCAATCGATTTCTCGAACGGAAGCTAGTTGAGGTCCGTCGAGCCGTAATCGATGGCGCGACGTTATCCGCCGCATTACAGGAGCAAAGATTATTTCCAGATTTGCTTACCGACATGATGGCGGTAGGAGAACAAACGGGACACTTTGCTGAGACGATGCAAGCCATCGCGGATGTTTATGAACGCGAACTTGACCGTACGGTTGCGGTGATCTCGCAACTGATTCCCCCGGTCATTATCGTGGTAATCGCAGTTCTGGTTGGGTTCGTCGTTTACAGCATTCTTTCGGCGGTATTTGAGATGACACATAGCTTGCAATTCCGGCCGCATTAAAATAATCTCGCCGGCCAGATGTTTCTTCGCGTCGCGGTTTTTGCGGTCTTATTCAGCGCGACTTCTCATGTTTATACACAGGAAGCGTTCAGTGACGCCTTGCCACCTTCGACTGATGCCAAGTCCGGAGAGGGAACGCCGGAAAGCGCATGGCTGGATTTGCGTCAAAGCACGCCTCGCAATTCGAGAACCCAAAACGCACCGGTATGGGTGGAGGCAGTTACACTATTGCCGGCACAATCGTCAGGCGACATGACTTCAAAAAGCGTCTTTCGTATCCGCGTAGCGCAGCCGAGCACAAATTATCAGGTTCTCCTTTTCCGCCTGTTCTTCGATGACAAACCAGGTCAGCAACCGGAGTTGATCGCGTGGGACGAATCTGGCACTCACGTCTTGCGCTCAGGCGCACTCGGCTCCGGAATTAATCTGCCAAGCTCGGATTCGGTGATGATCCCGATGACCGGTGCTTTGTCCATCGATATCGAAGTTGCGGGAGATGGAAAAACCGTGCGGGCGGCGTATCTCGATTGGATGACGAGCAGCAATGTTGTTCATCCGTTAGGCGCCGAACGCCGTGACGTGATTCCGGAGCCCTTTTCATCGATGCCGCCGTTGCATTCGCCCACTCAGGACGAAGAACACTTCGGAACTATCACGGCAACGCTTGCTTCAGAGACAATCCCGATCAGCGCAAACATTCAAGAAAGTGCGGCGTTCCAATTTGGAGTTGAGACCCAGCCCCTGGCGGTATTACTCACTTTCGAGCTCGCGAATCCGCGCATTGACGCTCCACCGCAGATTTATCTTAATGGCCAAGATATTGGGCCAGTTTCTCTGGCATTGCCGGAATTGGCCGACCCAGGTTACCGCGGCGAGATGGAATCGCTGGTTAAGCAAATGCATTTTCAATATACCGGGTGGCTGCGGGCGCAGAAAATTGTGCCGGTCACGGACCTGAGAGTTGGAACAAATGATCTGATTATCGTAAACGGGACTGGCAGCGGACCTTCCGCAATCCGCGCTACGCAGATCCAATTAAAGTATCTTTGGGATAAATCGGATTATCTTCTCCAAACCAGTCACTAGAAAATTCTCAACCTGCCGCTGGCGTAATCAGAGACGAGATGAGAGGTTCCTCCCCCGGCTCGAAAAATAATGAAAGAGAATCAACAGGGTTTTACGCTTCTCGAGATCATGCTTGTGGTTACGATCATCGCTCTCTTGCTTGGCACTGCGATCTACAAACTAGCGGGCAACGTGGAATATTCGCGGCATGTTCGAGTTGCCGCTGACCTCCAAGGAATCAACACTCAGCTTAAGCTTTATGAAAGCATGAACGGTTTTTATCCGACGACCGAACAAGGTTTGCAGGCGCTCGTGGCCCAACCAGATACCGATCCGAGGCCGACGCGCTGGTATCAACTGTATAAGGGACTGCCAAAAGATCCCTGGCAGAATGATTACATTTACCGCAATCCGGGTCTCAAGAATCCTAACGGCTACGACCTGTTTTCCGCGGGACCCGATCGGAAACCAGAGACAACGGACGATGATTGGGGCGGCGACTAAGCCCGATCTACGGGCGATCGCGTTCTATTGTTCTACTTGAGGCGGTTGGAGATTTGGCGTGGGCATGGGCAGTGCCTTTGGATTTCGCTGAATCGTCCCACGCACGTGAGGTCGGGGCGCCTGCCGCGGAACTGAAGGCGCTAAGGGAGAAGGGACGGCGGGCACTGCTGGTACGGCTGCCGTAGGCGAGTTCGGAACAAGAGGCGCATTCGGCGCAGGCTGCGATAAAAGCGCCTGGTTAAAGGTGATCGTCGCAAATTTTCCGTCCTTACTAATTGTCACTTTCGTCGCGCCCACACGATCTGACCATTCAATGCTGGCGATGCTATAGCCATCCACGGGTTCCTTGGTACTAACGTACTTTTTGAAATTCTGATCCGAACTCGAAGCAATGGTAACCATGTCGCCGTCCGGCGAACGCGCGGCATTAGCAACGTAAAGGTCTTTCGCAAAATCGGGTGTCGACGAAGGCAACGCGATCGCGGTGGCAATTGCGAACGGCGAGTGATTCACCATCGCTGAGTAGCGATCGAAGTTGAAACGTGGCGGAAGAACGTCGTCCGCCTGGCCAGTGATCGCGCCGAAAAGGGTGAAGATCGAAATCAGTGTGAACGAGTACTTCTTATGCATCATTTTGCCGGCTGAGCGGGTGCAAACCATCGCGCGATCTTAAACTTGCCCACCATCATCGTAGGATCGCTGCCATCGATTGCTAGATTGACATTTTCAAATACCACAAAGGCGTCCGGTTGTTGCACGTCGTAAAGAAAATGAACCAGCGGCGGCCACGGGCTTTTAGTTTCAATTGAAGCGAAAACCGTTTGATGATTGGGCGTCGTTTCGCCTGAACCAATCGCGGGGTTCTGGATCAAAACATTGTTTTTAGCGGCGCCTTGTTTCAACTGATCGAGTAGAACGGAGGCTTCGGCAGGATTTTTTAGCGTTGGTTGATGCTGCCGGATCCATTGATCGCGTTTTATCCAGAGATCCTGCTCTTTTACGTAAATGGCCTGCTCTGCCCGAGCCGTTTTGCGTGCGGCCAGCTCAGTGCGTGCGCGACCCAGCGCGCTAAAGAGCCAGCTCAAGATCACGAGGTTGAGCAACACGATTGCGGTGCCGCCGACGATCCACGCAAGCACACGCTCGCGTGGATTCATTCGCTTATACCAAGCCGGAATCATCGCGGTCTTCCCTCTAATCGAAACTGTGCGTGATCGTTCGCCAAAATACGGGGAGCAGCCATCTCGAATTGAAAGATTCGCAGCTCCGGACTTTTCTTTACCTTATCGATGAATTGATAAGCGAGCCCGGCTGTATTGGCTTCTCCATCTACTGACATTTGGCGTGCAGATTGGTTATAGGCAGTAATGCGCACATCGGACGACGGCAAACTTTCGAATAGATGCAGTAAGATTTCGACTGGGTAATAACGGGCATCAACCGCTGGTGCGAGCGCCTTCCAGTTCGCTTCCGCCGTTCGGACAAACTCCGTTTGAGGCGCATCGTGGGCGATACGCCCGTCAAGCCGTCCAATTTCAAGACGCACATAAGCGAGATACGCCAGCAAGACCAAGAGAAATCCCGCATAAGTGCCCCCTGCCCAGATGAGTCGCTTCCGCCATTCGACTTGTTTGGCTATTTGTGAGCGGCGATAACGCCAGCTGTCCGGCAACAGGTTTAGTTTCACCGAGGCCGGCGGCAGCTCAATACCAACTATCTCCGTCGGACTCGCCAAAATTCCCTCTACCGTGTCACGCAGTTGATAACAGGTCTCGTCCAGCAACACATTCGGAAACGACGCGTTAATGCCTTGCAGCTCAGCGCTCAGTCTCAACTGCGGCAATTCCAGTTGTAATTCTTCCCCATTCGCGCTTTCAAAAGTTCGGGTAAAGCTAAGCTTGCCGTTCTCAGTTACGGCGGAAACAAGCGTCTCGCCTTCTGGATAAATAAGAAGAGCATTTCCTTGCGGCGCATAAGTGCTCGCACGTTGCGCAGCGTATACCGTCACTTGCCGCGGGATATAACCGCGCTCCAGCAGCGGCGCTGCGATCTCGGCAAGCTGTTCGTTTCTAATCGCGACGGCAGATACCACGCTTCCGCTCTCGGTTTGCTCGATAACCTCAAAATCAGTTGTCACTTCGTCAGCCGAGAACGGCAGCGCCTTCTCAATCTGGATTCGAATCATTTCTGGAAACTCCGCCGGATCGACGGTGGGCAAACGAAATCGTTGGGCAAGCACAGCGGCAATTGGCAGGCCAAGCACGAAATCGTCGGTCGCCCTTAGCAGCGGTACGGCCTCATCCAAACTCTGAAGCTCGCGTACGTCCCAAGAACCGTTTCGCTCCCCTGAGCGCAAAAATTTCCAGCCGTGCGCGGTCGGAATTATAAAGACAGATGTCGACGCAGTCTCGATGTCAAAGCTCCTTCCAGGCGATCACTTGAGGAACATTGGCCGTTTTGCGCACCACCATCTGCACAGCCCGCGTGCTGTCGCCTGATTTTCCCACGCTCATGATACGGTATACTTGGTCGTTGAACCCAATCAATCCGCCAAGCTGCTGGAATTGTTCCGGTGAAAAGCCCAGTGCATATTGAATGTCAGTCAAGTCCTTGAATGGCGTATCATCGGCAGTTCCATCGACTCCGTCCGGCCCGCGACGCAATTGTAAAAACCGATCTACCAAATCATCTTTCATCCCGGGCAGAGCGCGCAACACATCACGCGAGGCCCAGGCGAGATCGATCGGGCCGGAACTGTTGATCGTAAAATCATCGTCCCAACCCAGCCTGGAAGTGAATTCACGCCAGCCAACAATTTTCCCAAGTTCATCCACCGAGGTCAGCGGCGCATGCGCCGGATGATAATCGGCTGTTTCCGGCGGCGCATTTAAACGATGAAGTCCGGTGTTTGGTTCCACCCAATCGAGCAGAGCATCCATCATCCGGTCACGCTCGTTGAGATCGATTCCGTTGTGCTCAAGATATCTTCGTAGAATTTCGACGCGAATCGGATCTTCGCCAGCGGTCAGCCAGTTTAAGTTCAAGCGGCCACCTTCGCCGGTAACGCGGACTTCATAACCTTCCCGGTGACCGACTTTTCGATGCAGGTTTGGCGAGCTGGGCCTCACGCTTGGATGCAAGGCAACTTCCGCGCCAGACGCCGCCATCGCCTCCGCTGCGAGAACGCGGTTTGCATTACCGGAAAGCGTGAGCCGGGAATCAATGTCGAGAGCCCAGGAAATTACCATCGCACTTAGTAAAAACAGTGCCCAAAGCGACAACATGAGTGCTGCCCCACGCGATCGGATGTCTATCGATGTCTTCACAATTTCGTCCTGAGCGGAATTGGATGGTTCAGCATAGTCAAAATGGGGTCCGCTTTAACGGAATGATCGCTTCCCAAGGCACCGCGGCATCAGTGCGTCCCACCGTTACTTTCACAAGCGGTGGAAGCCGGAGGGCGTTTGTCCATTGGTCTACCCAACTGTTTAACTGAGGATCGAAGTAATGGATCTGAAGGCTGCTAACGTTCTTAATCAAAGGCACCCAAGTCTCAGGACCAATAGCAGAATCATCCTGTGGCTTTCGCAAAAAACCCAGATCGAGCCGATCGCTCTTGCTGCTTTCAGTCTGCAGCCGCATTTGAACTGTAAATTTACCCGGCGCATAGCGCGTTAGTAAGCCGGGTCCGGCGCTGCAGCTCCACTTGATTTCATCGCGCTGGCGATCGCTTAATTTAAACGGCTCGCCTGTCATCGCACCCTGCCGTACTGGCAAGCTTTGCCATTGCGCCTGCAAGAGATCGCGCAAACCGTTATACCGTGCGTCGGCCACGCTCGCGTCGGAGGAAGCGCGCAGCGCGGTGAGATTCGATTGCACGAAGCGATAGATCGCTAGCGACATCATGGCAAGAATCGCTACCGCCAGCGTGATCTCCAGTAACGTGAAGCCGTCGCTGCGAGCGGCCCATTTGCTCGGATGTAATATCGCTTTCTGATTAGCGCGGCCGATAAACATAAAAACTAATTTGTTTTGACTGCCTAGTTCCACCCCGCATCCATTGTGCAGTTAAAGTCACGAGATTGATCCCGCTTAGCTGAACATTGCCGGGTTCGGTCAAACCAGCCGGCACATTTTTCTGAATCAATTTCACGATCCCATAACCAGTATCGATTTTAAGTTCCTTTGCAGCGTCAGGAAAACCCGGCCCAGCCTGAACTTCCGCCATACGATTGGACAATATTTGGCGCACACGCTCTTCTTCCGCGTTCAAGGTGCTGGCGTTCAAACAATTTTCCACTGCGCGGCCCAGCGCCAGCACACCTACCGCGAAAATCGTGACCCCGATAAGGACCTCATAAAGCGCAAAGGCGCTGGCCGAATTTCGAATTTGAGGAGATCTACCTTGCGGCATAATTCGTAAGTTCAGGTCGCGCCGTCAACGGCGAATAATCTGCCTTCCACCAACCAGCCGGCCCATCGAATTGAACAGTCGCTGGTTCGCATGTCCCCGATGGCCAAAAAATCCATTCTGCTGCCGGATTCTTCGTCAATGCTGCCGACAGCGCTAGCTTCAAGGTATCTCCACGATCCAGGTGAAATTCCGCCGCCGGTTTGATCTCTTCGCCTTTTGCAAATGTTTCCGGGCGCAAAAAAACACGATCCTTGTCCCAAGCAATCAGGTAGGAACGACGCTCCGCGACGCTTCGCTCCTGTGCCTGGCGCACAAGATTGTTGAAGCTATCTAGTGAGCGCCGGAGTCGCCTATCCGCCAGCACGCCATTCAAACTCGGCACCGCCAGCAGAAGGAGCAACATCAATATGAAAACAGCGAGGACAATCTCGACCAGGGTGAACGCCCGCCAATGTGGCATTGGCGAAGTTACTTGATGCGCAATAAATCACAAGATAGATAGGGCGGTACAGGCATCTCGCCTGTAACTCTGACCGCTGATCGACGCGAACGAGAAGGCAAATGCGTCTGTCAGTTGCAAGCCGCACGAGCATGAGCGGCGGTGAATGCGATAGTCTGTGTCCACCAACGTGGATCGGCGCAATACCCCAGGAATGTGTCAATTAGCGCCTCATTGAGCTTGCGGGAACTTACTAAATCGTTGCGAAGCTCGACTATATGGTCTGCTGATTGTGCATAGGGCATTCTATGGCCTTTGAGAGAAGCAAGAAGATTACCCGCTCCTTTAAGCGGGAAGTGATCGTTTATCAGCGCGTCTTGCGAGACGAACGCACACCTGTTGTCGCAAAATTATTTCTCGCCTTTGCCATCGGCTACTTGTGCATGCCATTCGATTTGATCCCAGACTTTATTCCCATCATTGGCCATCTTGATGACGTGATCATTATACCAGCGCTGGTGTTTGTCGCGCTTCGGTTTATCCCGCCTGAAGTCCTTGCAGAGCATCGGGAACAGGTCATATGTGAAGATCAGACAACCGTGTCATCACCTATGCACAGTTCGCCTCGCAGAAAAAGGCGCAACTAGCCGCTAAAAAAAAGCAATCGAACGGCAGCAGTCGCAAACCGATGTGATAAGATTCAAGTTCAATGAAACTGGCGTTGCGCACCGGCATTATCGTAGCCGCGGCTTGCGTCGTCCTTCTGATCATATGGCAAGGTGTGACTGCGCATGGCGCGCCCGATCCGACGCAACCGAACACGAGCCCGACCGTCGCCTTTCTCGACATTGGCGTTTTGGTGTTCCGCGAAGGACTGGAATGTATCCTGGTGCTCGCCGCAATCACAGCGAGCATGACTGGGAAAAAACGGATGTACCGCCGACCCATCGCGGCAGGCGCAGGCATGGCTTTTGGCGCGACGTTGATCACGTGGTTGATCGCGGTCCGAATCGTTAGCTCGCTCAGCGACAACATCCCCGCGCTCGATTTGCAAGCCGCAACCGGACTCCTCGCAGTGATCGTGCTGCTCGTGATTATGAACTGGTTCTTCCACAAAATTTATTGGGGCGGATGGATCCGAGCGCACAATCGCCGCAGAAAAAACTTGCTCGCAGACGCGAGTGTCGACGAAATCTCTCGCCCGCAATTATGGTGGGGATTGGTCCTACTGGGGTTCACATCACTTTATCGTGAAGGGTTCGAG
>Ga0209268_1000300_pt1 | contig 27573 bp, 13 predicted proteins | sample GraSoiAngelo_143_FD_185900 | JGI IMG/M metagenome (GOLD analysis project Ga0209268, IMG submission 185900) | Grasslands soil microbial communities from the Angelo Coastal Reserve, California, USA - 14_1009_02_30cm (SPAdes) (version 2) | ecosystem: Environmental > Terrestrial > Soil > Grasslands ... | reverse complement strand
GACACTCGTCAACCTCTACGATAGTAATAGTCCTCAGAGAATCAACTGGGTATGGTGGCCCGCAGGAAGTTGGACGAACACGCCCGGAACTGGACCGTACGGTGCACTACAGTGCAACAGCAACCCCATCGGATGGGGATGCCTACTAACATTCATACCCCCAGGCCCACCAGCGACGGACTTCACTATCTCTGCAACTTCGCCAACCACAGTTAACACCGGCCAGTCCACCAGCTCCACTGTCACCATCACCGGCCAGAACGGCTTCACTGGCACTGTCGCTCTTACAGCCGCGGTCCCGTCAGGACTGAGCTGCGGCGCGATCACACCCAGCAGTCTGACTGCCTCAGGCACTGCGACCATATCTTGCAACTCGAATGCGGCAGGCACTTACAGCCTAACAGTAACTGGAAAAAGTGGTCCACTGGTGCACTCTGCGACGGCTCCGTTCAGCTTCAACCAGCCAGTACAACCCGACTTCACCATCACTGCCAGTACGCCTGCACCTGTCACTGCTGGACAGTCCGCTACTTCAACGATCACTCTCGCATCTGTGAACGGGTTCACGGGCACCGTCGCATTATCAGACACTGTGCCGAGTGGTCTCAACTGTAATACGATCTCTCCCAATAGCTTGTCTGGGTCTGGAACTGCGACTCTTTCTTGCACCTCTGCCAGCCAGAACGTGTACACGGTCACGATCAAGGGCACGAGCGGTTCTCTAAGCCACTCAGCCACAGCCTCATTCACGTTTGCCGCTCCGCCCAGCTTCACAATAACAGCAACCTCTCCCACGTCCGTGAACCCAGGATCAGCCACAACTTCTACGATAACGCTGACTCCAACTAGCGGATTCACGGGCACGGTGGCTCTGACCGATAACGGCCCGGCAGGGCTGAGTTGTGGCGCGATCACTCCGAGTAGTCTGACGGGCTCAGGAACCGCGACCGTATCGTGCAGCTCTTCAACGGCGTCAACTTACACTCTAACCATAACCGGGACTGGCGGAGGCATGATCCACAGTACGACCGCAACATTCACTGTCGTCGATTTCATAGTCTCAGCTAATCCATCGACGCTGGCTCTCAACACTGGCATCACAGGAACCTCGACGATTACGATCACAGGATTGAACGGATTCACAGGAACCGTAACGTTGACGTCCGCACCCTCAACTGGACTTTCGGTAGCCTTGACGACTGGAACAATCCAGGGTTCAGGCACTTCTATCCTTACGGTGAGCTCGCGAGCTGCAGGCAGTTACACGGTACTAGTGAAGGGAACAAGCGGGTCCCTTACCAAGACAACTACCGTGACTGTGAGCGTCGGAGCTCAGGCCTTACCCGTCGCGAGCGCACCATCGGCAGAAACGGTCACTCAGTTGAACACTCTTAGCTTCACTGTGACTGGAACCGACTCTTCATCTCTCCTACCAACTCTGACGCTGTCAGCCAGCCAGCTACCTCCAGGAGCAAGTTTCACAACAGTTCAAGGAAAGTCTCCTCTGTTGGGCACGTTCAAGTGGACGCCCACCGCAACCGTGGCACCTGGGACATACACCGCTATCTTCGCGATAGACGATGGCGTGTCGTCGAGTCAGGCTATTGTGTCAATAACCGTCGTTGCTTCCAACCATCTCCCCATCCTTGTAGCGCCGGGTCGCCAGAACGCGACCGTTGGAGGAAAACTACACTTCAGTGTCTCAGCGAGCGATCCTAGCGGTGCAGGGGGACCGATCATTCTCTCTGCGACCGGGCTAGTCTCCGACATGGTTTTCGACCCATCTACGGGCGATTTCTCGTTCACACCAAGCGCGAGCCAGACAGGTCAGACGCTCATAGTCAACTTCACAGCAACAGACAGCAACAACCCATCATGGACCAGCACTCGGTCCGTACCCATACACGTAGAGAGCAGCGCTAGCGGCCCAAGTGGAGGAATCTGCCTTAGCTGCCTTCTACCAATAAGAATGACTACAACAGCGTGGTTACTCGCCGTAGGCGCATTGATAGGAATAGTATCCTCAATCGCTATTGTGCACATTAGAGCGAGCGCAGAACTTGCTACCGCTAGAAGGAGGATGAAGTCACTCAATGCGCAGAACCAGTTTAGCCGAACTTACGACGGCTACCGGGCTCCACGAGGAACAGTAGCTCAGGGTCGCCGCAGACGAAATGTAGACGATTACTAGAAACAGAAAATGGGCCGACTCCGCCTAGCGTTTCTGTGAAATTCTAACGAAGTAGCTATGGCTTCTGTCTTCTTCTCGACGCCTGGAATCGGCGCAGTAGAAGCGTGGACCCGATAACTGCGACGAATCCAACGATTCCAAATATCGAGTACGAAAATAGAGGTAGAGGAGCGGCCTTGCTTGGAGCAACTACGTGGATCGTCACTTGAGAGCTTGTGGACACGCCTCCAGCTACTGCCGTGAATGTCACGTTGTAGTCCCCAGCCGCGAGGCTAGCAGATGGTGTCCATGTAAAAATCGCTGAAAGAGTGCTCCCTCCAACATACGACTGGGATGTGGAAAACTGGGCACCATAGGGAAGCGAGCCCGGCATGAGAGTTATCATCTGCGAAGGGTCGGAGGCGTTCACAACAAAGCGCACAGTCGACCCAGCCTGAACCGTCTGGAGCCCTGGCACTGACAACAGGGGTGCTACTATCAAAGGTTCACAGTTACTTATTGACGGTGCGTTACTTGAGTCTCCGCTGTACCGGGCATCCCAGCTGAAGCTCCCTGACTTGCTAAAGCTCCGGGACGCAGAGTTTGGAACAACGCCATCTGTGACGGTGACTGGTGGTCCGACCGTTGTGGCGGTGCCTGTGCAGCCTGAGGCTGTGAAGTATCCGTAGGTTACGTTCCCGCCCGCGCGCAATCCACCGGAAAGGATGGAGGAGCCTGTTACTGAGCCGCCTATTGTAACCCTTGTTACGGAGAGAGACACAGCGATGGTCGGCCCGGCTCTTTGAAATGCAATGGCGGAACTGGATGTTACAGATGATCCAGAGCTGTCCGTTACCTGAAGCTGGAAAGACCAAGAACCTGCTTCGGGCAACAGGCCGGTCGACTTTGACGAAATGTTCCCTGGAATACATGAGAACGGGTTTCCAAGGTTACTGTAGCTTGAATCCGCTGGTCCCTTCTTCAGCAACTGGCAGCTGTATGGTGAGGTACCGCCGCTGAATGAAGTTGTAGTAGAAAGCATTGCGGCTTCGCCCGGGTTAACGGTCGAGGGAGTGACGTTGATGATGGGAGACGTGAGAGGCGGGTTGACGTTGACGGTTGCGACGTTGGAAATCACAGTTACGCTGGAGCTGGAGCTATCACTTATCTCGAACTCGAACGACCAAGTTCCGATCGTCGTGAGGGACCCTGTTGAAATATACTCAGGTGATTCGCAGGTTGATGAGCTAGCGAATTTGCTGTAGCTACTCGCACCTGGAGTTTTCTCGAGCCAGAAGCATGTGTACGGAGGAGTCCCACCATTGAACGAAGTGGAAAGAGTGGTGGACTGGCCTGAGTCGATTGAAGATGACCCAATTGAGGGTGCGTCAACGACAAGTGGCGGATCGACACTTACAAAGTCAGTCAGGGACATTGCGTTCGCTAGTGGGGTGCCCACCGATGAATCGTTCACTGTGTAGCAGTAGTAGGTGTTTGCAATGGGAGAAACATTCTGGGTTGATGCAGCGCCAAGGAGAGCAGTGTCAGTTGAACAAGTGGCGCTTGTGCCGGAGTACCATTGGTAAGTGTAGGGGCTGGTTCCTCCAGATGGGTGGGCAGTCAGAGTAATTGACTGACCGATGTTGATCGTTAAGCTCGAAGGGGTGATTGGATTCGCGGCCAAGGTTGGGTTGACAACAACAATATCGCCAATTGAGCATCGTGAAACCGGCGTACTAGCCGAATCAATTATGTTGTACGAGTAAGTTGTGGTCAAGGTAGGTGTTGCCACATAGAAGGATAATGTTGCAAGAGGTATGGCTGTCGTGCAACTGGCATCTGAATACCACTGGTAGGAGATGGTCGGCGTTCCTCCCGTTGCGTGCCCTATGAGCGTGATATTCTGGCCTTTGTCGATCGTAGGCGAAAGCGGCGTTATTGCACCTGCCGAGAGTGTCGGGTTGACGATAACTGTGTCGCCGGACGAGCATTGTGAAACGGCTGAGTTGGCAGAGTCTGTCACCTTGTACGAGTAGCTAGTGGTTGCGGTGGGCGACGCGGTGTAGGCGGACGAAGTCGCGCCAGATATGGCCGTCGTGCATTTGCTATCTGCGTACCATTGATAGAAGAGGGGGAGGATCCCGCCGGATGCGTGGGAGTCGAGAGTAATCGACTGACCATTATCTATCGTCGCAGAGGATGGGGTGATTGTATTGGCCACAAGTGCAGGATTGACGGTCACACCAGCGGTGTTCGAGGTTACGGTCGTAGAGGCGTTGTCAGTCACCTGGAGTTCGAATGACCAAGCTCCCAAGGTCAAGGGGCCGGTTGAGATGCTCGGGAAATCGCCTGCCTTGCAGGAAAATGCAGTGCCAAGGTTGCCGTAGACGATGGCACCGGGCGCCTTCTGAAGCCATTGGCATGTGTAGGGAGAAACCCCACCACTGAGAGAAGATGGTGTTGAGAGAGTTGATGATTGGCCTGCGTCAATCGTTGTTGGCGTGATAGAGATTTCAAGAGTTCCCGGGGTAATGGCGACGACTAAAGTAGACTCCGTGGAGACCACTGTTGCGGGAGACCCCGAACTGTCCGTGACTTGCAGCTCGAAAGACCATGTGCCATTTGTCGCAAGCACTCCTGTCGAAATGGATACCGGTGAGACGCATGATGAAGAACCACCCAGATCGCTGTATCCACTCGCGTTCGGACCCTTCTGGAGCCACTGGCAGGAGTAAGGAGACGTACCGCCACTGAACGTGGTGGAGAGTGTTGAAGACTGTCCGATATCGATCGTCGGTGGCGCTGCCGCTATGGTTTTCACAACGAGCGCAGCGTTGACCGTCACACTATGAGGCGATGTGGTCTGCTTTGTGACAGCAGAAGAGGCGCTGTCCGTGACTGAGGCGCAGTAGCTTGTGCCACTAGAGGGCGATTGTGAAAACGTAGTTGATGTGCCAGTCACGCCTCTATTCTGTAGAACCTGAACAAGGCCTGTGCAGCTGCTCGATGACGTGCTCGTGTAGAGATTCAGGGTAAAGGGCGAGGTACCGCCAGACCATGATACTGTAAGAGCTGTGGCTTGGCCGTTGTCTATAGGCGAAATAGCGGTCAGTGTTGGAATTGTCAGGGCGGAGCTGACCGTGACGAGATCGGTCGTCGAGCTGGCGCTGGCTGCTGGATTGCCGGCCGAACTATCGGTTACCTTGTAACAATAGTAGGCTGATATCGTAGAGGACACGGTCTGCGAAGAAGATGTGCCCAGTGGGGCGGTATCTGATGAACAGTCCGGATTCGTTCCGGAGTACCACTGGTAAGCATATGGTGCGGTGCCGCCTGACGGGTTGGCCGTGAGAACAACACTCTGACCACTGTCGATAGTAGGATTCGATGGTGTGATGTCGCCTGCAACCAGTCCTCGGTTTACCGTGAGGAGGTCGGTAGCGGAGGACTGGGTGGCGTGTGTGAACGCAGAGTCTGTCACAGTGTAGCAGTAGTATGTGCTAGATGTGGGCGACACCACTTGGACGGGAGAGGTGCCCAGAGCGGTTGCGTCAGACGAACAAGTGGCGCTTGTGCCGGAGTACCATTGGTAAGTGTAGGGCGTCGTCCCCCCAGACGGGGTAGCTTTCAAGACCACGCTCTGACCGCTGTCTATTGTGGGAGCCGCGGGGGTGATTGCGCCAGGGATAAGCGCTGAGTTCACGTTGACTAGGTCGCCGGTAGAGCATTTGGATTCTGGTGAATTCGCAGAGTCCGAGACTCTGTAGGAATATGTGGTTGCGACGGAAGGCGATGCAATGTACGTTGGGGAGTCAGCGCCACTGATAGAATTTGTGCACGTACCGTCCAAGTACCAATGGTACGAGTAGGGCTGAGTGCCACCGGATGGGTTGGCAGCGAGAGTAATTTGCTGGCCGTTGTCGATTGTGGGGGCGAAAGGAGTGATACCACCGGCTGCCAAATCAGGACTGACAGTTACTGTATCGGCGGGCGAGCATTGAGAAACGGGCGAATAGGCAGAGTCAGTGACTGAGTAGGCGTATGTGGTTGCGATGGAAGGCGAGGTTACGTAGAATGATGAAGTCGCTCCGGGTATCGCTAGAGAACAGGTTCCATCTGAGTACCATCGATACGAGAGAGGAGATGTTCCTCCTGAGGCATGGGAGGTGAGGTTGATTGACTGGCCCGCGTCGATTATGGGAATTGCTGGAGTAATGGATCCTGAGAGCAGTGGAACATTTACGGTAACTGTGGCGGGGGGTGAGCAGGCTGAAGCAGGTTTGTAGGCGGAGTCGGTCACCTTGTACGAGTAAGTCGAAGTTGCGGTAGGTGTGGCCTGATACATAGGGCCGGCCACGCCAGCGATGGTTGTTGTACACGAACCGTCCGAGTACCATAGATAGGAGAGCGCACCGGTTCCACCTGATGTGTGTGTGGTTAGTGTGATGGACTGGCCGCTGTCGATTGTTTGACCGGATGGGGTAATTGTTTGCGCAACCAGGGCAGGATTGACAGTGACAGTATCACCAGACGAGCAGCGTGAAACCGGCGAGTAGGCTGAGTCGGTTACCGTGTACGAGTATGTCGTATTGATGTCGGGTGATGCCGAGTAGGCTGCTGAAGATGTTGTGGGAATTGCGCTGGTGCATGTGCCGTCTGAATACCACTGGTAGTGATAGGGCGTGGTTCCGCCCAGCGGATTCGCTGTCAGGACGATCCCCTGGCCGTTGTTGATGGTTGGGTTCGATGGTGTGATTAGGCCCGATACTAGGGCCGGGTTCACATTGACCGAGGTAGCGGGTGAGGTTGCGCTCGGGGCTGGGCTACCGGTCGAGCTGTCAGTCACGGTGTAGCAGTAGTACGTGTTGGATGCGGGTGACACTGAAAGCGTGGATGCGCTGCCCGGTAGTGGGCTGCCTGATGGGCATGTTTGGCTCGCGCTCTGGTACCACTGGTAATGGTAGGGCGTGGTTCCACCCGATGGGTTGGCCGAGAGAGTGATTGTCTGGCCATTGTCAATAGCTGGAGTGGATGGAGTGATTGGACCTGCGGTGAGAATAGTGTTGGTGGTTACCAGGTCAGTTGCTGAGGATTGAGTGGACGGGGCGAAAGCAGAATCGGTGACGCTGTAGCAGTAGTAGGTGTTGGCTGCCGGGGACACGCTTTGGGTCTGTGTTGTGCCAAGAAGGGTTGTGTCAGACGAGCAACTCGGGCTAGCTCCCGAGAACCACTGGTAATGATAGGGTGTGGTTCCACCTGATGGGTTGGTCGAGAGAGTGATACTCTGGCCGCTGTTGATCAACGGAGTAGAAGGAGTAATGTCGCCGGCGACCAGCGTGGGACTTACAGTTACGAGGTCGCCGCCCGAGCACAGCGCTTCGGAAGAGTATGCGGAATCTGTCACCTTGTACGAATAGCTCGTGGTCGTGGTTGAGGACGCCGTGTAAGTTGACGAAGTCGCCCCGGATAATGGCGCCTGACATGAGCTGTCCGAGTACCATTGGTATAACAGAGGTGGTGTCCCGCCTGATGCATGGGATGTGAGGGTGATCGACTGACCACTATCAATGGTTGGTCCGGAAGGACTGATCGCTCCCGCTGCGAGAGCAGGATTCACGGTAATGATGTCGCTCAACGAGCACTGCGAGGCAGAAGGTGTCCCGCTTGACGAGTCAGTGATCTTGTAGGAGTATGTCGTGGTTGAGGATGGCGAGGCGAGATAGGTGGATGAGCTTGCTCCGGAGATCAGGCTTCCACTTGGACACCCGGCAGCCGAGTACCAGCCGTAGGAGTAGGGGGTCGTTCCGCCCGACGGATTTGCTGTCAGCGTGATTGACTGGCGGTTGTCAATCGTTGGGGTTGATGGAGTTGTGGTTCCTGCCACGAGTGCAGGATTGACTGTGACCTTGTCGTCTGGCGAACATTGCGAAGACGACGCCGCGTCAGTCACCCTGTAAGTGTACGTTGCGTTCAAGGTCGGTGAAGTTGTGTATGTTGATGAGGTGGCAGATGTGATCGCAGTTATGCAGGCACTGTCAGTGTACCACTGATAAGAGTAAGGCGCTGTTCCACCGGCCGCGTTTGCGGTAAGGGTGATCGACTGACCGGCGTCGATGGCTGGTGCGCTAGGAGTTATGGCGCCGGCAGATAGGGGTCCGTTGACCTTTACCGTAACCGCGCCTGAGATGACAACCTCAGAAGGCGAGCTGCTGTCGTTCACTTGGAGTTGGAAGGACCAGGTCCCCGCAGTGTCCAACACGTCTGTGGACGAGTTTGGCGTGTCGCCTGTGTTGCAGGGGAATGAAAGTCCCAGATCACCGTAGCCTGAGTCTAACGGTCCCTTCTTCAGCCACTGACACGTGTATGGAGAGGTGCCGCCTCCGAATGAGGTCGTCGTCGAGAGAACTGAGGATCGACCTGATGTAGTCGTTGATGGGTTTGCGGATATTCCGGGCGCGGACAGTGCTGCATTCACAGTCACACCAACCGGAGCGGAAGTCACGGTAACGGGCAATCCGGAGCTGTCAGTTGTCTGTAACTTGAAGGACCATATGCCCACCGTTGTAAGGGGTCCTGTCGATGTGGACAATGGCGAAGTGCATGAAGGAGAGCTTCCAAGTTTGCTGTAGCTGCCTGAGCCTGGAGCCTCCACGAGCCACTGGCATGAGTAGGGAGAAGTACCACCGCTAAACGTGGCGGAGAGAGTCGACGACTGGCCAGAGTCGATGGTCGACGGTGAGGCCGAAGGAGCGTTCACAACAAGCGCCGGATTGACGATTACCGTGCGAGGCGAAGCTGTCTGCCTTGTGACGGGAGAAGATGCACTGTCCGTGACAATGGCACAGTAGCTTGTAGTTGCAGAGGGCGTTTGTGTGAATGTCGTCGTTGTACCGCTCACGGCAGTGTTCTGGCCAGCCTGAACGAGACCGGTACAGCTGCTCGATGATGTGCTGATGTAGAGAGTCACGTCATACGGGGAGGTCCCACCAGACCAAGACACGGTGACGGTCGTAGACTGACCAGTATCAATCGGAGACGTTGCCGTTAGAGCTGAAAACGAAAGGGCCGGGTTCACGGTGACCAAGTCGGTGGCAGAGAATTGGATTAATGGAGAATAGGCAGAGTCGGTCACCCTGTAGCAGTAGTAAGTCGACGAGGTGGGTGACGCAGGTTGGGTGGATGATGTTCCTAGCAGGACATTGTCCGATGAACAATTTGGACTTGACCCTGAGAACCACTGATAGGAGTAAGGCACAGTCCCGCCAGAGGGACTGGCTGTGAGCGCGACGGACTGGCCACTGTTGATACTCGGGTTTGAAGGTGAAATAGCACGGGCGAGAAGTCCTGGACTAACAATGATAGTGTTGGCCGGCGAGCATTGCGATTCGGGCACGTATGCTGAGTCAGTCACCTTGTATGTGTATGAAGTATTCACGGTTGGGGAGGCAGTGTAGGTTGAGGAGGCGGTAGATGCGATTGCATTGTTGCAAAGACCGTCAGAGTACCATTGGTAAGACAATGACAATGTGCCCCCAGTTGCGTGTGCTGTGAGTGTGATCGACTGTCCAGTGTCAATGGTAGGAGTCGGGGGGGAAATGGCGCTAGCCACAAGTGTGGGATTGACCGTGATTGTGTCGGCGGAGCTGCAGGTCGAACCGACTGGTGTTCCCTGCGATGAGTCGGTGACTTTGTATGAGTATGTTGTAGTTGATGTGGGTGAAGCGAGATAGGTGGATGAGATTGCTCCAGAAATCAGGCTTCCGCCAGAACAGTTAGCCGTGGAATACCACTGGTAGGAGTAGGGCGTCGTGCCTAGGGATGAGGCCGTCGTTAGAGTAACCGATTGACCATTATCGATCGTAGGGGAAGACGGCGCGATAGGGCCGGCAACCAGCACCGGGTTGACGGTGACCAAGTCGGTTGTCGATGACTGACTCGCATGTGTGAACGCAGAGTCGCTGACAGTGTAGCAATAGTAGGTATTCGCAGAGGGTGTTACCGTCTGTGTGGCAGAGGTCCCAAGTAGTGTCGTGTCAGATGTGCAGGTTGGACTCGACCCAGAGAACCATTGATAGGAGTAAACTGGAGTTCCGCCTGTCGGGTTAGCTCCGAGGGTGATTGATTGGCCGTTGTCGATTGATGGAGTTGCGGGAGTGATCGTGCCGGCAAGGAGCGCAGGATTGACTGTGACGGTGTTGCTTGGCGAACACTGTGATGACGACGCCGAGTCGGTTACTTTGTAAGAGTATGTGGAGGTTAGGGCAGGTGACGCAACCAAGGTTGACAATTTTGCTGATGAAATTGCACTGGTGCACGAGCCGTTGGAATACCACTGGTAAGAGTAAGGTGTGATTCCGCCGGATGCGTCGGCGGCAAGTGTGACGGACTGACCGTTGTCAATCGTGGGCGTGTTGGGCGTTATGGGGCCGGCAACTAAGGCCCCGTTGACGGTCACAGTGACTGGACTGGACGCAGCGAGTTCGGAAGGCGAGCCGCTATCAGTTACCTGCAGCTCGAATGACCACGAACCTATAGTCGACAGAGGACCAGTTGGCGTAGTTGGTTTGTCGCCTGCACTGCAGGCGAATGAGGCTCCAAGGCTACTGTAGATGGTTGCTCCGGGATCTTTCTCGAGCCACTGGCAGACGTAGGGGGCGGTACCCGCGCTGAAAGAGGTGGTTGTGGATATTGTCGCGCTCTGGTCTGCGTCGATGGCAGTTGGATTGGCGGATAGTGCAGGAGCAGTGAGGCCCGGGTTCACCGTCACGGAGACAATGTTGGATATGACGAGTTCGGAAGGCGAGCCGCTGTCGGTCACATGCAGCTCGAAGGACCACGAACCGGTCGTGGACAATTGACCGGTTGATATTGTTGGTTTGTCGCTGGCATTGCACGAGAACGAAATTCCCAAGTTACCGAAGCCTGAATCTGACGGTCCCTTCTTCATCCATTGGCAGTTGTATGGAGAGGAGCCGCCGTTGAATGAACTCGTCGTAGAGAGGACAGACGACTGGCCTAAATCGATAGTGGTTGGAATGACGGAGACCACTGGAGCGGTGAGAGCAGGGTTGACTGCAATGACGGCAGCGCTGGAAGTTACTGTTGCGGGGGATGCGGAGCTGTCGGTGACCTGAACCTCGAAGGACCAGTTCCCAATAGTCGTCAGAGCTCCTGTCGAAGTTGACACAGGTGACGCGCACGGTGCAGAGTTACCGAGCTTGCTGTAGCTGCTTGCTCCCGGCGCCTTCTGAAGCCATTGACAAGTGTATGATGGAGAACCCCCGGTGAACGTGGCCGAGAGTGTTGAGGACTGACCCGAGTCGAGCGTTGATAGAGTGGCGGAAGGTGTATTGACGAGAAGCGCCGGGTTGACAGTCACGGTTGCTGGGCTAGCGCTATCGCTACTGCTTGCATGGGTCGAATCGCCACCATAAGCGCCGACTATGTTCGATGCGCCGGAAGCCGACGCGGTGAATGCTACACTGCAGCTAGCAGTCGGAACGGTTCCTGCTACTATGTTGCAACTGGTCGAGTTGAAACTACCTGCCACACCAGCATGGGTGAAGGAAACACTGCCAGTTGGCGTCGTCGCGCCCACTGTCGAGGTGTCCGTTACCGTAACAGTGCATGTAGACGGCTGGTTCACGAGCACAGGGCTTGAACAGGAGATGCTGGTGCTGGTTGAGTGTCGACCTGGTACTAAGACGGTGGAGCCGGCGCTGCCGGAGTGCGATGAACTACCGGGGTAGGTGGCGGTAATGTTGTGAGCCCCGAGGACGATTGGTGTGTAGTTCACGGTGCATGTAGCGGAGCTCGCGGCACCTGACAAGTTACAGGAAGACGCGGGGGTGAATGTGCCCGTGCTGTTGCTGGATAGATTCACCGATCCTGTCGGAGTGAAACTTCCTGCAGCATCTGATACCGTAACAGTGCACGAGGTAGGAACTCCAACTGTCACGGACGAGCCGCACACGATACTCGTAGTCGTTGGTATCGGGTTAACTGTCAGAAGCTCGCAGCTGCTTGAGACTCCGCTGTTGTTCTTGTCCCCACTGTAGGTTGCGTTGAAGCTGTACTGTCCAACAGAACTCGGAGATTGAGAGCTAGAAGCGGGCACGGAACCTCCATTGCCGATACCCACGGTCTGACTCGATATTGGAGTCCCACTACAACCTCCGTCACCGAGGCCGAAGAAGTGATAGATGACAGTCCCTGTAACGCCGGTTGATGGGAATCCGCCCGTGATAATGGCGACGTCTGTTACAGATGAGCCCAGAACTATGGTAGAGGATGGGCTGATGGTAGTCGTTACTGTCGGTGTCTGCCTGCTTACCGTCAGAGGTTCACAATTGCCCGTGGCAACAGTGTTGTTCCCGTCTCCATTGTAAATGGCCGAGATACCGTAGAAGCCTGCTGATCCGGGCGTAATGGGCGCGCTAGCCGGAACAGAGCTGCCGATGCCTACGGTTACGGTTTGAGGAGTGCCAACTACCGTTCCACCAGAGCACTGTGCTGTTGCAGAAGGTGGCGTTGAGAAGCTGAATAGCGTATAGGTCACGGAGCCAGTCACACCTGATGACGGAAATCCACCCGCAAGGCTGGCTTGATCGGTGACCGAGCCGCCGACTGTTATTGTTGCAGACGGATTTACGATAGTCGTAATCGCCGGAGTAGCCTTGTTTACTGTCAGAAGCTCACAGCTGCTAGCTCCGCCGTTATTGTTAGCGTCGCCAGAATATACTGCGTTGAAGCTGAATGTTCCGCTACTGTTGAAGGCCGCAGCCCTAGAGTTCGGGACAACTCCGTTACTGATTGTTACGATTGAAACGATAGATCCTGGACCAATACAGTTGCCATTTGCAAAATCGTTGTAAGTAACCGTGCCACCTGCAGTGGAAGTCTGGCCGTGTAGTACTGATGCGTCTGAGACCGTTCCGCCGACGACAATGGAGCTGGCGGAGAGGCTCGTAGTGATTGTCGCACCAACAGGATTGACAGTCAGAGGCTCGCAACTACTGCTGACGCCATTGTTGTTGGCGTCCCCAGAATAGAAGGCTAGGAAGCTGTAGCCACCAGAGTTGGTAGAGTTGAACACGACGCTCCTTGAATTCGGAATTACGCCGTTCGTGACTGTCACAGTCGAGACCGTTGAACTCGTGCCGGCGCACGCGCCCGAGCCTATGAAGAGGATGTAGTTGACAATGCCCCCAGCCTGGGAGAAGCCGGCCATTGTAGCCGAGTCGGTTACAGACTGCTGCACCAGGATGGAATTGGAAGAGAGTGTTGTAGTTATCGTGGGGGTCGCCTTCTGGACATTCAATGGCTCGCAGGGTGAAGATGCTCGATTATTGTTAGGATCCCCCGAGTAAGTCGCGTTGAAACTGTAAGCTCCCGCGGCGTTGAAGTTGACTGGTCCAGAGTTTGGAATCGCCCCATTTGATACTATGACCGTAGCTACTACAGTGCCGGGGGCTGTGCATGCTCCATTGTTGAACAGAAAGTAGGTGACTGAGCCTCCTGCGGTGGTCGTTGCTCCATTCAACGCCGCCGAGTCAACGACAGATCCGCCAACGATGATGTTGAATTGTGACAGACTGGTTGTTAGGCCTGGACTACCCGCGATCACTGTTAGAGTTATAGTCGCCCAATGGACGAGCGAACCGCTGGTCCCAGTTATGTTCAACGTGTAGACTCCGGCGAGCTGTCCGGCGTTGATGCTCAGGCCGCTAGAGTTACCTCTGGGCGTCAGCTTGAGACTGTTAAAGAAGGGAGTGGCGGAGGGTCCGGGCCCCGAGATGACGACGTTGAGTGTAACGGTCCCAGTAAAGCTGTTCAAGCTCGTCAGAGAGATAGAGGCGGATTGGCTGCTCTGACCAACCGCCAAGGATTGCGAGGATGGGTTTGACGTAATCGAGAAGTCAACGACGTGAAACAGGATCGTGGCTGTTGTGTGAGACAGTGTGCCGTTTGTTCCTGTGACGGTGACGATGTAATCCGCCGGTGCGGTGGCCTTGCATGTCAGAACTGACGTTGTGGGTGAGGGTGGAAGGGTTAGCCTTGTGAGGGACAGCGAACATGTGAGACCTGAAGGGGTTAATGGAGAGGCGGACAAGGCCACTATTCCTGTGAAGCCGTTGAGTCCTGTGAGTGTGATTGTCGAGCTTCCCAGGGATCCAACAAGGATGGAGGAGGGCGTGACGGCTCCAGCGGATACTTGAAAGTCGACAACATTCACTGCAACAGTAATCTTGTGCATCAACGGTCCGCTCGTAGCTGTAATTGTGACAGTGTAGTTGCCGACCGTTGTGCTGTAGACTGTCAGTATCGTAGAGCTAGATCCACCTGAGGTTAGAGAGAGAGTCTGCGGAGACAAGGCGTCGTGTAGGCCGGACGAACTTGTCGAGTTTGAGATACTGATTATTCCGGCGAAGCCACCGAGGCTCGTCACATTGACCGTCGCGCTTCCAGTGGATCCGACGTTGACTTGGATAGAACCTGCGGAGGAGAGACCGAAGTCTTGGACTTTTACTGTGGTCGTAATTGAGTGGATTATCGAACCGCTCGTTGCGTTGAGGGAGACAGAGTAAATGCCGGTCTGGCTTCCACTGACCGAGAGTAGCACGAATCGAACGGCGCCTGGCTGAATGTTCACGGTCGTTGCGTTAAGGTTCGCTGTGAGGCCCGCGGGAGTGCTTGCGGCCTTGAGGGTTACATTTCCGGAGAAGCCGTTAAGACTGGTAATCTTGATCACTGTTGAGTTACCTGAGCCCGGATAGATCGTCAGACTGGTTCTGGTAGCAGTGAGGTTGAAGTCGATGACATTGACAGTAACCGTGGTCGAGGCAGAGAATGGTGGCGAAGTAGTGCTTGTGCCAGTGATGGTGACCACATCGTTGCCAGTCTTAGTACCCGTAGAAATGCTGAGGGTAACGGTTGCGCTTCCACCAGAGCCCAGGGTAACCTGGGAGCTGCTTAGTGATGTCTGCAAGCCGCAGGCGCAGCCACTCACCAGATCAGAGAGATTCACAGTTCCATTGAATCCGCCAAGGCTAGTCAGTGTTAAGGTAGACTGTGTCGATGAGCCTGTGGGGACAGTCCGCGCGGGGGGGCTGGCTGATATGTTGAAGCCGCCCACTAGCATCTTTACGGCCACCTGACTTGTGAGACCGCCGCCGATTGCCTGGATGGTAATCGTGTACGTGCCTGAGTTCGAGGGTGTAGTTGTGATGTTAAGCATGGAGGCCGAGATCACGCACTGGTTGCATGGAGGAACGGTGACCGTTGAATTGGTCAGGGTTGCAATAGGACCAGACGGCGAGACTGTGGCTGTTAGAGAAACTGATGCTGTGAAGAGGTTGGTCGAGTTGATCGTGATTCTGGAAATCGATGACCTGCCAGGTAGAGTCGTTAGAGCGTTTGGACTGGCGCCGACTGAGAAGCTTGGAGGCGTGTTTGACTTTCTCCATGCCGTGAGAGGATGTATTTCCCATCCTGAAAAGCTGTGAGAAGAGTCGCTCGCGTGCTCCGGATCCCAATAGATGTATCCTTGAATGTCAATCGGTGTCTTGTTGACTGTGCTACTAACTAGCCCTTGCGCTAGCGGGTACACGTCGCATGTCGTGCCTGTGCCACAGTATCCCGCGGCTTTCCAGTCGTGATCGATCTCGACGTGAATAGTGTGCATGCAGCCTGTGCGGTTACCGGAGGTGCATGTGCCGTAGCCTGGCGTGAAAATGTTGAAGGTGGTATCAGACATATTCATCCCAGCGGGATATGGGGTTGCACCGTTCACAGCGTCGTATCGAACGGAATAGTCCTCGTTGAGCAGGAAGCCTCGCTGAACCCCTCGGATTTCTACAAACGCAGGTACGTTTTGCCCATCAGCATTCACCATAGTGCAGCCGGGTCCTGGTTGTGTCCATCCTGACGGGGTCGAGCCAGGCGTAAGCCATCGTTTGGCCTCGCCTTCACCTGGAGCTGTGATCCCGGGGTTGTAGATGCTGCCTCCCTCGACCGATCCCCCAAGTGAGCTAGTTTGACTTCCGAGAATCTGCTCAATGGTCACAACCGATGCGATACAGTTGACTCTAGGATTCCAGGAGGAATCGGTTCCGGGAGTGCTCAGCGATCCGACTGTTTCGAGTCCAAAGTTCAAGCTGTACGGCGAGGATGTCCCATCTATCCAGATGAGACCAAAGGCGTTCTTGCCCGAAACAGGTGCTGAATAGTGGAAGCTACTGATGGAATATCCGGCGGAGGCTGTCTGTGTCGAGAATGTTGCGTTGGTCCTGAGCCATTGGCTTCCCAAGGCACTCTGTGTACTTGACCATTCATCGATGACCCTGTTCGTCTGGTTGTACCAGAAAACGTAGAAGTGAGGGTTAGCCGGGTCGGCCTGGTTTACGGAAGCGGTGAAAGGTAGAGAATATTGACCTAGGCTGCCAGCTGAGCTTGCTTCTCCGAAGCCTATGAAGTTTTGAATCCATTCACCATTCGAATTGCGCGAAGCGTAGTAGAGTGACTCGCTGCTCGTGTCATAATATATTGCGTAGAGGTTGTCCCCCGACGCGAAGATGAATGAGTTTACGTCAGTTACCGTTGAGGACAGCGAAACTTGTTCCTCGCCGCCCCATCCTCCACTGTACAGCCTACCGAGCATGCTATGCCTCTCGATCCAGTATGCGGCGTATACTTGTCCACCAGGTAGCGTGGCAATATTGACGTGCCAGTTTCCGTTGGGGGAGGTTTGGAGGATCGGATCCTCTATCCATAGAGGTTGAACGTAGACTAGAACCTGCTTCATGATGGACAAGGCGGGGCTTCCGCTGTCGGTTGCGTTGAAGGATAGTGTCCATGTCCTACCGGCCTGGTCTTCTGTCGGCCTCCATACGAATGCTCCAGAGGGTGAGAAGGCCGCTCCGGTTGGAGCGCCTGTCAGGGTTAACGCTACTGTGTCTCCGTCTGTATCTGTAGCATTTACTGTGAAGGTCAACGTCGTTCCTGCCCTGATGCTCACTGATGCAGGAACCTGTAACGAGGGGGGTTGGTTTGTCGAGGTCGTTGGTCCTGTGACGACTGTCTGGCTCGAACCCGCTGTCTGCTGTGGATCGCTACTGTCGGCCGTTTCGAGTGTTACCGTGAACGGACCAATACCAGTGTAATTGTGGGTAGCAGTTTGGCCCGACCCTATTGAACCGTCGCCAAAGTCCCAGCTGAACGCGTAAGGCGATGCGCCGCCAGAGGCAACCGCTGTGAAGGTTACGTTCTGTAGAATTAGCGGGTTTGCAGGACTGAAAGTGAAGCCGGTGCTGAGCGGTGCTGGAGGCAGCGGCAAACTGTTGGAATGGATGACATGAGGTGTTTGACTGCCTCCACCACATAGGTCATGTTCTTGATAGCCTATCCAAATCTGATTGTTGGAATCAATACTGATGACATCGTTTGGAAAAGCGGAGGTTAGACTTGGACTCTTAACCACCTGTTCCGGCTGCCAGACGATCGTCCCACCCGTCCCGAGTGAACCAGTACCATACAACAATGCACGGTTACATTCTGTACCGAATGATGATTCGTTGTAGCGAGTATAGAACGCGTGGGTTCCATCCGTGACAATGGACCAGTCATTCTCTGTCACGTGCTTGCCAATGTTCGTTGGCGCCATCCAAGTCGCGCCGTCCGTACTCGAAGTAAAGAGGAAGCATCCGGGTTGCCCTTCACAGACTCCTGACAGATCCTCGTAGAAGACCCAGTATCGTCCTCCCGCATAGAATCCGGGATTTTGATAAGATGACTGGTAGACGTTCCGATCGCTTGTCGTCGTCACAATATGCGAGTTGTTGGAAACCGCACCGGCAGGCCTAGCTAGTTCCGAGACCGCTGCGAGACTCATTCCCAGCATAAGGAAGAGAAGAGTAAGGAATAGCCTACGCTTGCGCATACCGTAACCTAAGCCAAGTAAGGATTCCGATAATTAACCGTTAACCGCAAAGTGGTATCTTTTGATAGCCACGGAATCACTCGGGTATCACTGCCATCCATTTTGTTACCATATTCTAGAAAATAGCGAAATTAGTATGGCACGGAGTCTAGAGGCACCCTCAGGCTCGTCTTGCATCGCCCCATGAGAGCCCGGGTCCCATAAGAGCGCGGACGATGGCCCACGTGTGAAGGCATTCGTCCATAATTGGTAATGCGTTCGCGTCCGGGATCGAACCCAGTCATAATTACACAGGCTACGTTCCGACGTTGAGATGAGCCAATTTTCCGTTCGAAGTCTTCCAGAAACCGATCAACTGGAGAGCAAACTCGGAACGGACGCACAGACTAGAACCATAGATCGCATAAAGGATGAAAACATGTTTTCAAGTGTGGACCGATCCCGGTAATGACGAATAATAAGATGCAGAATGCTGCCAGTCGACGTGCTTTCCCGATAACCCTCGAAGATGTCGTTGCTGAGATCAAGGGAAGAGGTGACCGCAAAGCCATCACAGGAATGGCACGGTTCGGAATACAGACAAGCAAAGCTTTCGGAGTCTCGGTTCCACAACTCCGAGAACTCTCAAGGAAAATTGGGAAGAATCATGAACTGGCCCAACGGCTGTGGCGGACCGGAATTCATGAGGCCCGCATTCTTGCCGGGATGATAGAAGAGCCTGCACGAGTCACTGAGGATCAGATGGAGGAGTGGGGATCAGATTTCGACTCATGGGACGTTGTCGATGGCAGCTGTGGAAACCTCTTCGACAAGACCCCGTTCGCGGTTGGAAAGGCCCGCGAATGGTCGATGAGACGAGAAGAGTATGTAAAGAGAGCCGGCTTCGTGCTGATGGCCGAACTCGCAGTCCACGACAAGAAAGTATCCGATAGAACTTTTCTGGAATTCCTCCCTCTCATCATCAAGGAATCCTCAGATGATCGAAACTTCGTCAAGAAGGCGGTAAACTGGGCGCTAAGGCAAATCGGCAAAAGAAACATGGCTCTCAATAAAGCCTCCATACGAGCCGCAAACACGATTCAGAAGCAGGACTCTAGATCCGCGAAGTGGATCGCGGCCGATGCTCTACGCGAACTCGCAAGCCCACAAGTTCAGAAGAGACTTAGAAGCACAAGTAAGGAAGCCTCCGGAAAATAGTGAAATCCTTCTCGGCGGGGTTATAGTTCGCGTATCTTGTCGTAGAACTCGATCAGCTTTTGAGCCGCTGGCGCTTCCTTGTTGAGTGCGAAGATCTTCATGCCCTTCTCATACCTTTCGAAGAGGAGGACCTTGCATCTCACTAGTGGTTCAGCGATACGCGCAACGGTTGACGGGGAGACGTCCATGACTCTTGCGAGACCGGCCTGGTTGAACACCTTGTCTCGGTTCTGCAGAAGGTGCTCGACAAGTTTGACCTGGGCTTTGGACTGAAACAGATCTAAGAGTCGCATTCCATCTACCTCTCAGGAGTATGATACAAGGGTTCCAATGTCCCGACCACGAAGAGCACTAGTGATGTTGGACGGATCATCCAACGAGACAAACCTAGTCGGGATTCTCGCCCTCTGCATGATCTTCAAAGCAACAGGATCCAGCAGCTCATACTTCCCCGCGTAGACATCGCCGGCCATAGCCCAGCTCAGCAGCTTATCGACGCTGACAGATCTAAGCATCTTAGCCTTAGGATTCTTCTTCGGATCGGCAGTATAGACCCCCTCAACATCAGAAGCGTTGACCAAAAAGTCCGAACGTGTAATCTCCGCAGCCAAGGCAGCGACGGCGTTTGTCGACTGCCCAGGCTGAAGCCCTCCGAGAACAACCACCTTTCCAGAACCTACGTAATGGGTCAACTCTGAGAGCATCGTCGGAATTTTTGGAACTGCAACACTGCCCAATGCCAGTCGGAGGAGCTCCGCGTTAGCCCTTGTTACGCTTATCCCCAGAAGGTCGCAGGTCGATTCGTCTGCGCCTAGCTTCCTCGCCGCATCAATATAGACCCGGGCGTTCTGGCCCCCGCCGGCGACAGCCACAAGCTGATTCCCCTCGCCAACAAAGCCAGACAATATCTTTCCCGTGGTTCGCAATGCATCAACATCAGGGTCACGCTTGAAGAGCGCCCCGCCCAGTTTGACGACCGCCTTCATCTGTCTTTCAGCTGACAGAGACGGAATTTATTGGGTATATTAGAATGGACAAGGGAAAGTCGACTATCGACCACATCCCGTCTTTGGCAATGAGTTCGCTCCATCCGCGTGATTAAGAAGAAGGGGTTTTATATGATTCGCACCAATATCTTGTCTAAGGAGTGGCTCGAAAATGTCCATCGATGCAGTCAAGTCCACCCAGGCAGAGAAGAACAGTCTCTGAACGAATAACGGCCGCTCTAGCCAAGCTCTAAGAACCAAATTTTCCGCGTAGGGAGGACGTTAGATGTCAAGCCCCGACTCCGTCTCAAGGTTCAAGTTCAAACGAACCCTCGAGCAGCTCGCCAAGAAAGAGGGAAGAGGCACAGAACTCATCAGCCTCTACGTCCCGCCGGATAGGAGGATACACGAGGTGCTCGGACAGCTCCGAGAAGAACTCGGCACCGCAAGCAACATAAAATCTCGGACAACAAGGCAGAACGTCGAAGACGCGATCGAGAGAACGAGTCAGCGACTGAGACTCTTCAAAGAACCACCCCCGACCGGTCTCGTCATTTTCTGTGGAGCCATCCCCCAGAATGGGGCTGGCAGCGAGAAGATGGAAATCTACACGCTCATACCACCCGAACCAATCACTGTTGGCTTCTACAGATGCGACGCGCGGTTCCACGTGGAGCCCCTAATGGCGCTGGTCGCAGAGAAGGACACCTACGGAATACTGGTCATAGATGGAACGGAAGCGGTCGTCGCCACCCTCAAAGGGCGCCGAGTAGAGATCATCAAATCGTTCACGTCAGGAATACCGGGCAAGAGCCGGGCAGGTGGGCAATCAGCTCGACGGTTCGAACGTATTAGAGAACAAGTCACGAACGAATACTACAAGCGTGTCGGTGAGCACTTCAATGAGATAATGTCGAAGATCCCTGACCTGAAGGGGATCATCATCGGTGGACCCGGACCAACAAAGTATGTCTGGGAAGAGGGAGAATACTTGCAGTATATGCTCAAGAAGAAGGTCCTCTCGATAATAGACACAAGCTACACGAGCGAGGCGGGCGTCGAAGAGGTCGTCGAGAAAAGCAACGAGATACTGAAAGGAGTTCGATACAACGATGAGAAACAGCTGGTCCAGAAATTCCTCTACGAACTAGGCCACGAGACGGGGAAGGCAGCCTTTGGAGAGAAGAAGGTCCAGGAATATCTTGAAAAGGGCATAGTCGACATGCTCCTAATCTCGGAAAAGCTCGAAGGAGACCGACTCCTACTCAAATGCAAAACCTGCGGAAACACGGAAGAAGTCCGAGGAACAAGATATGGAATCCACGCGGTCAAAACCGAACTCGCAACCCGGGCATGCAAGAACTGCGGCAAAACTACGCTCGAAGTCATCGAGGACAAGGACATCATAGACAGTTTCCTCGACTACGCGGAAAAAGCCGCGACCAAAGTCGAAGTCATATCAGAAGAGACCGAAGAGGGACGGATGCTCCGCGACTCCTTTGGAAAAGTCGCAGCCATACTACGCTACGGAGCAAACTAGGACCCGGCACCCACAGCAGTCCACACTTCAACACCCCTAGTCTCGGCGAAACCCTGCGTTCACACAAGCCTCGCTGTTACGAGTCCCCGTTACCAAACCAGTTACCACCATAGAGATATCAAAATCCGTTCGGTCTCGCGACGCGCGAGTACCAAAAAGCCGGATTCAGTCCTAGCACCTCAGAGTTCCACCTCCACCGGCAATAGACCTAAGTCCTTGCACGCCGACGGGACCGGGTTGCCCAAGATGGCAAAGCAGACTAAGGCTATCTTCTTCGACCTGGGCGAGACCCTCGTCACCCAGAACATTGAAGACAGCATGGTCACGAGAAACGCGCTACAAGAAATTAGCAAGATCCTACCGAAACTAGTCTCGCCAGAGACACTCTTCAGACTGTACATGAAAGGCTACAAGACCAACGACGCGATTCGATCAGAGTATAACGTCGAGATACCAATCCAAACATGGATGCGCCAGCTACTAAAGCGAGTAACGGAGAAAGAACCAACAGACCGGCTCGTGGAGGAGAGCATCGACATAATCGTCAAAGCACGGGCCGCCAACGCCGTCGCATTCGAGGACGCCAACAACACTCTCAGAAAACTGTCAAGACGAAGAGTCAAGCTTGGAGTAATCTCAAACGTTTCCTCACATGAAGTCGCTCTTGGGATTCTGGACAAAGTACGACTCGCCAAATACTTCGACTTGGTCGTCACCTCGGCCGAATCGGGAATCCGGAAACCTGACCCTGGAATATTCCGCTATGCCCTATACCAGCTGAACATCCGTCCAGAGGAAGCAATTATGGTTGGAGACTCAGAAAGACATGACATCCAAGGAGGCTATATCGCAGGACTAAGAACAGTTCTGGTCAACCGGAGGAAGCGGCTGAACGAATCTCTTGCAGATTATCGGTTCAAGACATTAGCGGATGCAACACCTAGACTAGAAGCTCTAGCCAGGCCGACAGCAACATCCCAGCCACGCCAAGCAGCAGCGAAAATGGGAGACCGGGAAACATCTCAAACTTGGAGAGCGCTCTGAAGCCAAGATAGGTTCCCGCAAGAATCCCGACTGCCGCGCCACAGAACGATATGAGTCCAAAAGTGACCATCGCGATCGTCGCCACGAGAGAATAGAACACAAGGTCCCCCATTCCGATCGTTAACTCGCCATAACTGTACATCGCCCCTGGCAGGTCCCCCGCCCCAACCGTCTTTGCCAAAGCACCGACGGGGCCTCTGAAAACAGCGACAATGTCGTAGACAACAAGCGCACCTACAAGAACTAGAGCTGTGATCAGAGGAATCGAATATCCTAGGAAAACCCCCGTCAAAGCCCCCAGCGCAGTCACGCCGAACAACTGACGAATCGGCCCCTTCCCAAAAACCGTCAAGCCTATCAAAGCGGCGACAGCCAGAGACAATGCGAATAAGATCGAGATATCTAGCGACAAGAGGGATGTGGTATACCAAAATGTTACGGCAACGGAAACGATAATCAAGGCTCCTTTGATCATTCGACGGATGAAGCCCATCCTTCCTCTGCGTATCATGAGTAGCATTACTGTTGCACTAGCTCCGAGTGCGAGGACGAAGATAAGGGCGTCAGGAATGGCGCTCGGAAGGTCGTTACCGGCGAAAGGTGTTACCTGTGCGGCTGGCGCTCCGCTGTTGGCGATTGGATAGCCAAGAATCCCGGTAGCTGCGAGTCCCAATGCGACTGGCAGGAGATGTTTCGGGCGAGGCTTGAATATCCTCTCCTCGCTCTCTGCCATTGGAGACTATAGCTCGACTATATCGCCAGTCTTCGGAGCAGTTGCATTCAAACCCAGCTCCTTAGACGCCCAATCAGCTAGTTTCTTACAGTTCCCTTCAGCACCGTGCACAATGAACACACGCGTCTTCTTGTCCAGATCCGACAGTGTCTGCTCAAGCTCTCGCTTCCCACCGTGCGACGAGAAGTCGAAACGCTCCACCCGAGCGTCGACCGGCCGTGCCCGCCCGTGAATCACGAACTTGTGTCTGTCCAGCAGTATCCTTCCTGGGCTTCCGGGGACCTGGAAGCTTACCATAAAGACGGCGTTCTGCTTCTTCGCTGCAACATTCTCCATGTAGAAGACGGAGGCCCCACCCTTTAGCATCCCAGCTGGAGAAATAATTACGCCGGGAGTCTTGGCAGCTCTCCTTCGATCATTCCAGCCGTCGACCCAATGGGCCATCTTGCTCGCGCGTTCGAAGACCCTCGCGTCGCGTAGTGCTTCGGGATGCTTCAGCAACAACTCCATCGCGTCGAGCGCCATGCCATCAACAAAGACTGGATGTTCAAAATGGAACGCGGAGAGAATGCTAAGGAGTTCTTGAGATCTCCCCACACCGAACGCAGGGACCAGCACGGTTCCACCGCCTTCAACGACCTCTGTGACCTTCTCCACAAACTCCTTCTCCAATCCCTCTCTAACTGGATGATCCTCCGTCGCGTAAGTACCCTCCAGGATTATCCCATCGAGGTTCTTGTACTCTGGGTCCGCCCCATCGACGAGCCTAGTGGGCTGACGGTTGAAGTCTCCGGTGTACAACAATCTCTTCCCGTCACTCTGAACAATCGCCTGCGCACTGCCGGGGATGTGTCCAGCGTTAACCAGTGTCACCGAGCCATTCCCAACATCGACTGCTTGTCGATACTGTAGCTCGCGAGTATGCTTCAGCATTGTCTGGAGATCGATATACTCGTAGGGGGCGTAGTATCCGCTTAGTTTCAGAAAGTCCTTGATGATCAGACTCGTAAGTGTGAATGTCGGCTGAACACCGAACAGCGGGACCCCACCGCCGATGTAGAAGATTGGCGCAGACCCGACATGATCAAGATGCGCATGAGTAAGCACAATTGCCTCCACCTCCTTGGGTGGGATATGCATAGGAAACCCAACATGGTGGTTGACCATCACACCGTAGTCTAGGACCAGATTCTTTTCTCCCACGCTTACGGCAAATGCGGACCTGCCGACTTCTTGGCAGGCGCCCATGAATCTGATCTTCATCCTAACACCGAATCAGACGGACACTGAAACATTTGAGGACTCGAAACTCTAACTAACCAATCGGGCTTAGAACACTATAATAAAAGCCCTACAACTGGCTCAAAAACAAGACAGATTTAAGCCACGGAATGGTACGGGTTGCCACAACAAGTGGAATTCTGATGACCGTCCGTCTCCTTGTCGACTCAAAGAACCTGAGAGGCTCCACATTAGTAACCGGATTTCACGGTGTCGGCCAGACCGGATACATAGCCACATCATACATGATACACGCGCTCAAAGCAGAGAGGATAGGCTTCATCGACGTCTCCAACCCACCACCATGGGTCGGAACAGCAGAGGGCGGATTGGTTACACCATTCGAGGTCTACCGGAGAGGAAAGACTGTCCTAGTGAAGCTCGAATTCTCCCCCCACAGATCAGAGGAAGCGGAATTCGCAAAATCGATCTCTGACTGGGCAATTGGACAGAAGTTCAAGGACGCTATACTGATCGGCGGACTGGACTCTGCCTACAAACAGGCTAAGGAAGACTTCTGCGTCGTTCCGACCGGAGCATATCTCGACCGGGCTAAGCTCTTCAAAGCCCCGATACTCGAACCTGGTCTGCTGGTTTACGGACCCCTGGCGATTATGCTCAACGAGTTCGAAATCCACGACTTTCCCGCGGTAGCTGTTCTCCCATACGCGGAACCTGCAAGGGCTGACCCCGCCGCGGCTGCTCTCGCGATCAAGAAAATTTCGAAGGCATACAATTTCAACGTTGAGGTGTCGGACTTGGTGAAGGATGCGAAATTCATAGAGAGAGAGTTTGACCAGAAATCTCGAATGACACGCAAATCCCTCCAGAGAATGTACGCCTAACTGTTCCGAGCCATCTTACGACTAACAGAGTTGATTATGGTTTGAGACTTCAGTTTCTCTCCATCAAGAACAACGATTTTCCGTTTGCCCAGCGTCTTCATCAATTCCGTCGCGACACACCTGCCATACTCTCCGTCGGAGACAAGGAACACGTTACGGGGGAGGAGTGTCCTGATGAGTCTTGCAACATCCTTTGCCTTCGACTGATAGAGAGAGGGATCTCCTAGGTCTCGACCTTCTGTCTGGGCTATCGGAAATGTCTCGTCGAGCTCAATGGGAACAGGCCCCCAGGATAGCGAGTAGAACCAGATAGACATGTTTGAATGATCTTCGAAGAACTTTGCGACCGTTTGGTAGCGAGGGTCTTCATGGAAGGGTCTACGCCACCGACCCGGTAAGACCAACACCGTCTTTCTGCGTTCCTCGAAAGAGCGCGAGACTCTATCTCTGAACCTCTGGGCCTCGGGCCTGTCGTCGCTTGAGGCGCTCAAATGGAATATTCCGTGCGGTTTCACCGTAGGCGTGGAAGCCTCCAAGAGAGTCGAATGATGACGTATCCGATCGAAGCAATCGAGCAAGGCTGGATGTACTCTCGATCTGGACTCCAGCAACTCCCAGAGCCTCCCTCTTCTGATCGCTTCTCGGATCCTTCGCAGTTCCGAAAAACAAGCCCAGAGGTTATGCTGGATAAGTCGAGCCTCTCGTTCCTTTGGAGCAGCCTCCAGGACTTCCGACGGGCTGATCCCAGTACAAGCCGGACAATTGCAAGCAAACTCGACGATATCGCCGAGAAGCTGGGTGCCCTCTGAGGTGAGGTATCGGCCAGCTCGAGCGTAGAGCGCGTAGGCTGCCGAATCAAACAGGTCACATCCCAACGCCACCAGGAAAGGAAATAGAACCGGGTGGCCTGCCCCAAAGAGATGAAACGGTTTTCCCTTCGGAAGGGTGCGCTTGGCGGCGATGATCATCTCCACCAGAACATCGTAGCGCTGAGACTCCAAAAGTTCAGTGGGGCTTCCCAGAGCGTAGATCGGAAAATCCCTCTTCGACATTTCTGCTGCAGATCTTTCCACTTCCGCTAGGTGAACCCCGCCTTGGACCGGACCCATCCAGAGAATGTCCTTCCTGGTGATCGCCTTCATCGCCTGGTCCGCTCTCCTCACCGTCTCATCGACGGTCCATCGCGCCCGGGCCGGGTCGCTTCGGAAACCCGTCGGAACGTCCAGAATCACCCCAATGTCGCTATTGATCTTCTCCTGGTATCGTACAATTTCGTCTGGTTTTACTCCTACCTCGCCATACTCGAGAATCTGATAAGCGCCAGAATCCGTAGCAACACTCTGGCCGAAACCCAGAGTCTCGTGAACATCCGCAGGTTCAGGATTACGTTCACCTCTCTTCAGAAGATACGCATTGGTCATCAGAGCATCGATTCCAGCCTCCTTGAAGAATTTCGCGTCTAGGGTCTGGTGGTACGGATCCAGAACCGGGAACATGTGCGGAGTGTTGAAAGTTCCGCTCTTGGTCCTGATGGTCCCGACTCGGCCTAAGAGGTCTTTCGAGCGAACCTGAAAACTCATTCTGGGGACTTAGGCTTTGATACCTTTCTCCCGGATGAATTCGTCAAAGACCCGCTGGACCCTTTCGGCCGCTGGTCCCGACCCTTCGATGATCCCCCTTTCGTTGAGGCGTATCCGGTCCATTACTACGATGACACCAGCGTCATCCATGACCCGGACCATTCTCGGAAAGACCCGCTCCAGCCTCTCGCCAAGGCTCTGGAGATCAAAGGGTTTCTCAAAACTGGAGATCTGAAGTATGGTGCTGCCGTTGATGAACA